>Ga0131853_10004814_pt1 | contig 24232 bp, 19 predicted proteins | sample TergutLab28metaG_FD_92764 | JGI IMG/M metagenome (GOLD analysis project Ga0131853, IMG submission 92764) | Labiotermes labralis P1 segment gut microbial communities from Petit-Saut dam, French Guiana - Lab288 P1 (version 2) (version 2) | ecosystem: Host-associated > Arthropoda: Insects >...
ATCGAACTGCTCGACCCGCGCCACGGCGCGAACGACGCCATGCGCGCCGACGCGCGGCAGATCGCGAGCCGCCAGGTCGAGCATCTCGGCCGCCTCGTCGACGACCTGCTCGACGTCTCGCGCATCTCGCACGGCAAGATCGCGCTGCAGATGGGCACACTCGACCTGCGCGAGATCGTCCAGATCGCCGTGGAAACGAGCCGGCCCTTCCTCGACGCGAAGTCGCAAACGCTCACAGTCGAAATCGACTGCGAGCCGTGCCATGTAACCGGCGACGCGATACGCGTGGCGCAGATCATCAGCAACCTGCTTTCCAACGCCGCGAAGTACACGGCCGAAGGCGGCCAGATCGCGTTGCGGCTCGAAGCGGACGTCTACGAGATCCTGATTCGCGTGCGCGACAACGGCATCGGCATCGCACCCGACGAGCTGCCCTACGTGTTCGAACTTTTCATGCAGTCGCGCGAAGCCGTGAAGCGCGCCGACGGCGGTCTCGGCATCGGCCTCGCACTCGTGCGCGAACTCGCGGAACTGCATGGCGGCTCAGTGAGTGCGCATTCGGACGGGCTTGGGCACGGCTCGGAATTCGTCGTGCGTCTGCCGCTCGCGCGGGCGCCGCAGTGCGAAGCGCCGCAAGATCAGACACAAAGCGCTGGGGAACAAACTGCGCCACCGCGCCGCCGCGTGCTGATCGCCGACGACAACGTCGATTCCGCTTCCTCGCTGCTCATGCTGCTGGAACTCGAAGGCCACGAGGTGCGTGTGGCGCACGACGGCCCGAGCGCGCTCGCGCTCGCGCAGAGCTTCCTGCCTCACGTGGCGATTCTCGACATCGGTTTGCCCGGCATGGATGGTCATGCGCTGGCGAAGGCGCTGCGTGCCGAACCGGCCACTGCGCACGTGCAATTGATCGCGCTCACGGGCTACGGCCAGGAGCGCGACCGCCAGGCCGCGAGCGAGGCGGGCTTCGACCGGCATCTGGTCAAGCCGGCGCCGTTCGAACAGATCCTGCGGGAAATCGAAAGCGCGCCGACGGGTTGAGTGGCGTGACGCGGTCCGCCCGCCGACCGTTCGCGCCACCCAAACTCCGTTCGCGCCCGTTTCCCCGCGCTTCGTCGCATCCCCCTCGCCCGCCCCGCCCCCACTCAGCACACTGCAGACATCGCCCCCGCTCGACCCGCCAAGGAGAGCCCGCATGTCTGCCATCATTGCTGCGCACGTCGTCGCCGCAACACTTTCTGTCATACTCGGAACCGCCGTCATGCTGACCGAAAAGGGCAGCGCGCGGCACAAGTGGCTCGGCCGCCTTTGGGCGCTGACGATGTTCGCTGCCGCGCTCAGCTCGTTCGACATCCGCGAGCTGCATCCGGGGCATCTGTCCTGGGTGCACGGCCTGTCGCTGCTGACGTTCGTAAGCGTCGGGCGCGCCATCTGGGCGATCCGCCACGGCAACGTCCGCGGCCATCGCCTCGCCATGCGCGGTTCGTTCTTCAGTCTCATCGCTGCCGGTCTTGCCGCCGTTGCGACGCCGCACCGCCTGCTCAACCTCATCGTCACAAGCTGGATCGCATGATTCCTGGCACGCACGTCGAGTTTCCGAACGCCGCCGACCGCTTGCCCGCGCCGGCGGCCAATGCCCTGATCGCCGGATTCGCGCGCGAGGGCATGATCGTCGTCATCGGCAACACGCTGATTGCGGTCGCGCTCACCGTCGCGGGCGTTCACGAGCGATTCATCGACAACCTCGTCTTCAGCCAGGCGATCGGGCTTTCGATCATGCTGCTGCTCGACGTCGCCCGCTTCTTTCTGCAACGCCACAATGCGCTCACGGGCCCACGACTCGCCCTCGCGATGGTGCTCGCCATCATGCTCGGCGCGTCGCTCGGGCGCGGCATTGCGAGCGTGGTGCTCGGGATCGGCTTGCACAACGCATTCGCGACGAAGGATCTCGCGCTCACCGGCTGGATCGCGCTGACCGCCACGCTGCTCGTCACCTGGTACGGCTGGTCGCGCACGCGCATCGCCGAGCTGAGCGAACAAGTCGCGCGCACGGCATGGCAAAAGGAAGCCGCAGAGCGCACGGCGCTCAGTGCGCGCCTGCAGGCGCTGCAGGCGCAGATCGAGCCGCACTTTCTCTTTAACACGCTGGCGACGCTCGACAGCCTGATCGCGTCCGACCCGCCGCGTGCGCGCGACCTGCTCGCGAGCCTCAACCGCTTCCTGCGCGCGACGCTCGAGGCCTCGCGCGCGCAAAGCGAAACGCTCGCGGTGCAGTTCAAGGTGCTCGACTCGATGCTCGCCGTGCACGCCATGCGTATCGGCCCGCGCCTGGCCTACGCGCTCGACCTGCCGCACGACTGCGCCGACCTCCCGGTGCCGCCCATGCTGTTGCAGCCGCTCGTGGAGAACGCGCTCAAACATGGCATTCAAGGTGCGCTCGAGGGCGGCAGGATCGACGTCGTCGCACGGCGCGACGGTGAGCATCTCGAACTGAGCGTGACCGATACCGGACCGGGCTTTGGCGCGACGCCGGGCACCCAGGGCGCGGGCGTCGGGCTCGTGAACGTGCGCGAGCGGCTTGCAGCGATCTATGGCGAGCACGCGTCGCTCACGCTCATCGAGAACGTGCCGCATGGCCTCGTTGCGCGCGTACGGCTGCCGCTGCGCGAAGCCGTCGGCGTAAGCGTGCAGGAGTCCGGATCATGAAACGCCAGACGGCCGCCGATACGGCGCAACACGGCGACGGCTCGCGCCGCTCGCCTGACACCCCGACCGCGCTGATCGCCGAGGACGAGCCGCTGATCGCCGCGGCGCTTGAGCGCGAACTCGCGGCCGTGTGGCCGGAACTGCGCATCGTGGCGACGGCCAGCAATGGCCGCGAAGCCATCGAGCGCATCGGCGCGCTCACGCCCGACGTCGCATTCCTCGACATCGCCATGCCGGGCGCGACCGGCCTCGATGTCGCGCGCGCGTGCGCGAATCTCGCCGCGCCGCCGCAAATCGTGTTCGTGACCGCCTACGACGCCTACGCGCTCGAAGCCTTCGAGGCCGCGGCCATCGACTATCTGCTCAAGCCCGTGGAGACAGCGAGGCTGGCCCGCACGGTGGAGCGCCTGCGCGCACGGCTCGCGCGATCGGCGACGGACGACGCCGAGGCTCCGCGGATGCAGGCGGATCTGCAACGCGTACTGCGCCAACTGGAAGCGATCACCCAGGACGTGCGCGAAGCGCGCGCCGGTGCGCACGCGGGCAATGCGGAAAGCGCCCCGCGCGGAACGCCGCTGCGTTATCTGCGCGCCTCCAGCGGCAACGACATCCGCATGGTGCCGGTAGACGATGTTTTGTACTTCGAAGCAGCCGACAAATACGTCGTGGTCACGACGCGCAGCGGCGAACTGCTGATCCGCACGAGTCTGCGAGAGTTATGCGCGCAACTGGACCCCGCGCGCTTCTGGCAGGTTCACCGCGGCACGGTGGTCAACGTGGACCAGGTGGAATGCGCCTCGGTCAGCGCGATCGGAAAGATGACATTGAGGCTGCGCGGCCACGCGGGCGCCCTCGACGTGAGCCGCCAATACGCACACCTCTTCAAGCAGATGTGACACGCGCCGCGAAAACGGCAAACGCCTTCAACGCGGCTCGCTCTTCAAATACCGCTGGGGCGTCTCGCCCATCGTCTTGCGGAACATCGTGATGAACGCGCTCGAATTCGCGTAGCCGAGTTCGGCCGCGATCTCCGCCACGCGCACGCCCTGGGCAAGCTTCGACACGGCCTCGACGATGCGCAATTGCTGGCGCCAGTGGCCGAACGTCAACCCGGTCTCGTCCTTGAAGCGCCGCGCGAGTGTGCGCTCGCTCGCCCCCACGCGCTCGCCCCAGATAGCGAGCGAGTCACCATTGGCCGGCGCCGCCAGCAGGAAATCGCAGATCTGCCGCAAACGCCGGTCGAGCGGCAGCGGCAACCCGCCGCCCGCAGCCTTGCGCGAATCGCGCATTTCACTGAGCAACAGCGGCGCAATGAGCGCGTAGCGGCGCTCCGGGTCGCACTCGCGGTCTTCGACCATCGCCGCCACCAGTTCGCGCAGCAGCGAGGAAACGCTGACCGCGTGGCATGCGGATTCCGGCCACGGCGACGCCTCCGGCTCGAAGTACACGCTATGCATGCACACCGCGCTCGTCGCGATCAACTCGTGGCACACGCGCGGCGCGATCCACAGCCCGCGCTGCGGGCCGAGCGTCCACATGCCGATGGGCGTCGTCACGCGCAGCACCCCGCTCACCGTAAAGACGAACCGCCCCTGATCGTGTGAACGCCATGATCCTCTATGGGAAGCATCGTATTGATAGCTTTCCGCCATAATCGGCCGTTCGAGCTTGCGGTGCGGGATTTCAGGCCGATGCAACCAGATCTGATCCACGATCGGAGAGTCCTTCGCTGATTTTCCAAAAAAGCATCCGTTTCGCGCAATTTATGCTTAGCGCATCGCGCCGGGTCGCCGTGTATCGTATTTTGCATCGGATAACGATTAATTGCTAATGCGAACGAGAATGATTCTCTATATGTTGTATGGAAGCTCCAGAGAACCGATGTAGCCGCCTAGACGGCCCCTCCCTCCTGCGCCGCCGCACTGCCGCCGAGATACGTGGCGCGCACGCGGTTATCGTCGGCCAGTTCATGGGCCGAACCTGCGAGCGCCACACGGCCGCCTTCCAGCACATAGGCCCGGTTCGCAATGCGCAGCGCCTGGCGCGCGTTCTGCTCCACGAGGAGCACCGCCGTGCCCGCGTGGCTGATGCGCGCGATCACTTCGAAGATCGCGCGCACGAGCTTGGGCGCGAGCCCCATGGAAGGCTCGTCGAGCAGCACGAGTTTTGGCTTCAGCATGAGCGCGCGCGCAATCGCGAGCATCTGCTGCTCGCCGCCGCTCAATGTGCCGGCGAGCTGATCCTTGCGCTCGCGCAGTCGGCTAAATGTTTCGTATGCCTGAGCGATGCCCTGGTCGAGCGCGCCCGCGTCGCGCCGCAAGAGATAGCCGCCCAGGCGCAAGTTCTCTTCGACCGTCAACCCGCCGAAAATACGGCGCCCCTCCGGCACGTGCCCGATCCCAAGCGCGACGATGCGATGCGACGGCAGCCCGACGAGCGCCTGCCCCTCGAACGCGATGCTGCCGCCGCGCGGACGCAGCAGCCCGGAGATCGTGCGCAGCGTCGTGGTCTTGCCCGCGCCGTTGGCCCCGAGCAGCGCGACGATCTCGCCCGGCCCGACATCGAGCGAAACGCCGTGCAGCGCTTCGATGTTGCCGTAATTCACGCGCAGATCGTGAACGTCGAGGAGTTTGCCGGACGTCTCTACCCCCATAGCGACTTCTCCCCGTCCGTGGCGTCGGGTCCGTCGTCTTCCTCGGCCGTGCCCAGGTAGGCGTCGATCACCACCGGGTCGTTCTGGATTTGCGCGGGCGCGCCCTGAGCAATGATCTCGCCATGATCCATCACGATGATGCGGTCGGACACGCCCATCACGAGCGCCATATCGTGTTCGATCAGCAGCACCGTCACGCCCAGGTCGCGTATGCGGCGGATCTGCGCCATCAACGCGTGCTTTTCGGTTGGGTTCATGCCAGCGGCGGGTTCGTCGAGCAGCAACAGGCGTGGCTGGCTCGCCAGCGCGCGGGCGATTTCCAGCCTGCGCTGATCGCCATACGGAAGGTCCGACGCATACTCGCTTGCGCGCGCACCGAGCCCCACGAGGTCGAGCCAGCGCTGCCCGAGCGCGCCATGCTCGGCGGCTTCTGCGCGCGCGGCGCGCGTGCCCACCAGTTCCGCCACGAGGGCCGTGTGCAGGCGATGATCCATGCCGATCAACACGTTCTCGAACGCGCTCATATGGTTGAAGAGGCGGATGCCCTGAAACGTGCGCGCAATGCCGCGATGCACGTTGCGATGGGGCGCACCGCCGCCAAGCGGCTCGCCGCGCCAAACGAGGCGGCCGCCGCTCGGGCGGATCACGCCCGTCAGGCAGTTGAACACCGTGGTCTTGCCCGCGCCGTTCGGGCCGATCAACGCGAGAATCTCGCCGCTGCGCACCTGGAAGGTGATGCCGCCGATCGCACGCACGCCGCCAAAGCGGCGCTCGAGGTCATGCACCTCGAGCAGGGTTTCGTGCGCGGCGGCGGCTTCGAGGCCACTGCTATCGGCGAGAGAAACGGCCGACGTGGGTTCCTTGCCCGCGGCTTCCGCCGCTTCCGCTTCGTGCGCCACCGTCTCCTCTTCGGGCCGCGGCGCGGCGCGCCTCACGCGCGCGGGCCACAATCCTTGCGGACGCAACAACATGAGTACGACGAGCGCCACGGCAAAGCCGAAAATACGCCACAGGTTCAGGAAGCGCAGCATCTCCGGCAGCCCCGCGACGATCAGCGCGCCGAGTATCACGCCGGGAATGCTGCCGCGCCCGCCCATCACGACGACGATGAGGATCGTCACCGACTGCAGATACGTGAACGCCGTGGGATCGATCGTGCCGAAGCGCGCGGCGAAGAGACTGCCAGCGAGGCCGCCGATCAGCGCGCCGATCACGTAGGCGAGCATCTTCACGCGCAGGGTCGCGACACCCACCGCCTCGGCGGCGGCCTCGTCCTCGCGGATGCTGGTCCACGCGCGCCCGAGACGCGAGCGTCCGAGCCGCACCGCGAACACCAGCACGACGATGAAGAACGCCATGCCCAGCACGTACACCGAGCGCGGCGAACTGAACTCGAAGCCGAACAGGTTCGGCGGTTCGATGCCGTAGATGCCGTTCGGCCCGCCGGTAATGTCGAGATTGGTGGCGACGATGCGCGTGATCTCGCCAAAGCCGAGCGTGACGATGGCGAGATAGTCGCTGCGCAGTCGCAACGTGGGATAGCCGATCACGACGCCGGAAGCGCCCGCGAACGCAAGGCTGAATGGCAGCGTCGCCCAGAACGAGAAATGCAGCAGCGTTTCGAGCAGCGCCGTGGTATAGGCGCCGATGGCAAAAAACGCCGCGTAGCCGAGGTCGAGCAACCCGGCATAGCCCACGACGATGTTCAACCCGAGGCCCAGAATCGCGTAGGTGATGATGGTGAGCCCGACATCGACGATATAGCCGCTCGCGAACTTGGGCAGCGCGATCGCCAGCGCGATCAGCACGCCGGAAACGACCCATGAGGTGTCCGTGGCCCGCGCGCGCATGGCTCACATCCTCTCGACCACGCGTTCGCCGAACAGCCCCGTCGGCTTCACGACGAGCACGGCGATCAGCACACCGAACACGAACACGTCGGTCCACTGCGAAGACACATACCCCGCGCCGAACGCCTCCAGCAAGCCGATCAGGAAGCCGCCCACCATCGCCCCCGGAATATTGCCGATGCCGCCGAGCACAGCCGCCGTAAACGCGCGCAGCCCGAGCACGAAGCCCATGAAGAAGTTGATCTGTGTGTAGAAAAGCCCTTCCATCACGCCGGCGACCGCGGCAAGCGCCGAGCCGATGAAGAACGTGAGTTGGATGAGCCGCTCGACGTCGATACCCATGAGCCGCGCCGCATCCTGATCGATGGCGAGGGCGCGCATGGCCGTACCGATGAACGTATGGTGTACGAACAAATATAGCGCGATCATCAGCGCGAAGCTGGCTGCGACAATGCCGATCTGCGCGAACGTGATATGCACTTGCGCAATGTCGAAGCCGGTATGCGTGAGCAGGTGCGGATACGTGCGAAAGCCCGCGCCGTAAGCGATCAGCACGCCGTTCTCCAGCAACAGCGAAACGGCTAGCGCCGTAATGAGAATGGAAAGCCGCGGCGCGCGCAGCAACGGCTGGTAGGCCACGCGCGCGATCGCCACGCCGAGCACGCCGGTGGCGAGCATGGCGGCCGCGAAGGCCACGAGCAGCGCGAGCACGAGCGGCAGGTGAGCAGCCGCGAGCACGGAAAGCGCGGTCCAGCCCACGAACGCGCCCACCATGAAGAGATCCCCGTGTGCGAAGTTGATGAGCCGGATGATGCCGTAGACCATCGTGTAACCGAGGGCGACGAGCGCGTAGAACGAGCCGATCGTCAGCCCCTCGATGACGAACTGGAAAAAGGTGCTCATGAGGGGCCCGGCGCGCTTACTTCATTGCCACCCACTTGCCGTTTGCATCCTGGCGCTGGTAAGGCTCGAACTGATCGTTATGCACGACGACCGTGATGTACACGGCGCGGCTGCGGTCGCCCTTCGGATTGAAGCCGATCGTGCCCGTGGCGCCCGGGTAGTTCGTGATCTTGTGCAGCGCGGCGCTGATGTCCGCGGGCTTCGCCGACTTGCCATCGGCGATGGCCTTGGCGGTCACGCCCACGGCGTCGTACTCGTACACCGAGTACGGCCCCGGCCCCTGACCATAGCTCTTGTTGTACTGATCGAGGTATTCATGCGCGCCGGGAAGGAACTGTGCGAGCGGCGCAGTCGTAATGATCATGCCGTCGGCGGCCGGGCCGGCCGTCTTCATGAGCGTCGGGTCATTGGTGCCGTCGCCGCCCATGAAGGTCATCTTCAGGCCCACCTGGCGCGCTTCCTTCACGAGCAGGCCCGCTTCGGAGAAATAACCCGTGTAATAGATCACATCCGGCTTGAGCGAGGAAACCTTGGTGAGTGTCGGCGAATAATCCATCTGGCCCGGCGTGATCGAGTCTGCGTAGACCACGTCCACGCCCATCTTCTTGAGCGATTCCACGGTGTTCTGCGCGAGGCCCTTGGCATAGGTCGTGTTGTCGTCGATCACCGCGGCGCGCTTCACGTGCAGCGAATTCTTCATGAAGCTGGCCGCGAAAGGCCCTTGTTCGTCGTCACGGCCAATCGTGCGGAACACGTTGTCGTAGCCCATTTCCGTGAGCTTCGGATTGGTCGACGCGTCGAGCACGTAGGGAATGCCGGCGCGGTGGAAGGCGGTCAACTCGGGCAAGGCCGCGCTCGAGCAGTAGCCGCCGGCCACGGCAACCACGCCCGCGTCCACGAGTTTCTGCGCGGCCTGAACCGCCGTTTGCGCGTCGCACGCGTCGTCTTCGGGTACGAGTTCGATCTGCTTGCCGAGCACGCCGCCCGCCGCGTTGATTTTCGCGGCCGCGAGCTTCGCACCGTTCAGGATATCTGTGCCCGCTGCGGCGCTGCTGCCCGAAAGCGGCACCGGCACGCCGATCTTGATGGTCTGCGCCTGTGCGAGTCCAGGTACGAGCGCAGCGAGCGATAAGAGAGTGAGCGCGAGGGTTGCGTGCAGCGCGCCATTGTTCTGAGGATTCATGTGAGCGGCTCCTGAGCGTGGACCCGACCGGGCGATGCCGCAACGCAGGCGAGCCCGCGCGGTCAGTTAGCGAAACGAAATAATTCGTCCAGTGCGATGCCCTGCAGGTCTCACGCGCTCATGGCGCGCGGCTTGCATGGGGACCGGCGCATAACGACTTATCCATGATAGATGCATGCCACCGTTTAACTGCTATAGGGTATGCGCGTATACAAATTGCGTGCGCTCGCGGCAGCGTGAAGGTACTTTTGTATACACACACGGAGGGGCGCGAATGAAGACCATCGTACTGGGCGGCGGCATCGCAGGCGTCACGAGCGCGTACTACCTCGCGCGCGACGGCCGCGACGTCACCGTTATCGAGCGACGCTCAGGCGTTGCGCTCGAAACCAGTTTCGCCAATGCGGGGCTCGTCGCGCCGGGGCACTCGTACACGTGGGCCTCGCCCCGTGCGCCGAAAATCCTGCTCAAATCGTTGTTCATCGAGGGCCAGGCGCTGCGCCTGCGCCTGAAGGCCGATCCGCACATGTGGGCATGGTGCGCGCAATTCCTGCTCAACTGCACCGAGGCGCGCTCGCGCGAGAACACCTCGCGCAAGGTGAGGTTGTGCCGCTATTCGCAGCATCAACTGCAAGACGTCACGGCACGCGAGCAGCTCGAATACGACCTCATCAGCCGCGGCCTGCTCTATCTCTATCGCGACGCCGCATCGTTCGAGCGCGGCCGCGCCCACATGTCGATCCTCGTCGAAAACGGACTGCCGCTCGAAACGCTCGACGCCGCCGCAGTCGCGGCACGCGAGCCCGCGCTCGCGCACGCGCGCGAGCGCATCTCGGGCGCGATCTACTGCCCGAGCGACGAAAGCGGCGACGCGCACCGCTTCACGCGTGCGCTCAAGGAGGTTTGCGAACGTATGGGTGTGCGCTTCGTGTTCGACGCCCCGATCGAGGCCATCGAAGCCGCCGGCGACCGCATTGCCGGCGTGCGCACGAGCGCGGGCGTGATCCAGGGCGACGACTATGTGCTCGCGCTCGGCTCGTGGTCGCCGATACTCGCTCGGCCACTCGGCTACCGCATCGCGGTCTATCCTGTGAAGGGCTATTCGGCCACGTTTCCGTGCGGGCCCGAGCATCGCCCGCCCGAGATGGGCGGGGTGGACGAGAACCATCTCGTGGCATGGGCGCGCTTTGGCGCGCGCCTGCGTTTTACGGCCACCGCTGATTTCGCGGGCTACGACACGCGGCACACGCCCGGCGATTTCACTTCGATGATGCAGGCGGCGCGCGAACTTTTCCCCCAGGGCGCCGACTACACGCAGCCGGCGTACTGGGCCGGACTGCGCCCGATGACGCCGGAAGGCACGCCGCTGATCGGCCGCACGCGCCATCGCAACTTCTTTCTGAACACGGGTCACGGACACATGGGCTGGACCATGTCGTGCGGCACCGCAAAACTGCTCGCCGACATCATGGCCGGGCGCGAGCCCGAACTCGACATGACGGGATTGACGCTGAGATGAACGCTACCCATACCGCACCGCCGCAAAATCACGAGGATGCCTACACAAAACTCGACTTCGCGCTCGACGGCGGCATTGCCCGCCGCGCAGCGATCGGGCTCGTCGTGCTGGCCACCGATCATACGATCGAATACGAATGGCGCGACCTGTTGCGCCAGCCGGGCGTGGCGTTCTACGAGAGCCGGCTGGAGAATTCGCCGGACATCACGCCGCCGCGCCTCGCGGAAATCGAGGCGCGCATCGCCCCCGCCGTGAGCCTCATGCTGCCCGGCGAGCGCCTCGACGTGGTGGCGTTCGGCTGCACGTCGGCTTCGATGGTGATAGGCGAAGACAAGGTTGCGGCGCGCGTCCGCGAGGCCCGGCCGGACATTGCCTGCACCACGCCGATCACGGCAGCGCTCGCCGCGTTAAAGGCGCTCGAGGTGCGCCGCGTGGCGCTGCTGACGCCCTACGTGCGAACCATCAACGATTTCATGCGCGATTACATCGAGGCGCGCGGCGTGGCCGTCACGCGCATGGCTTCGTTCGAGCATGCGGACGATAACGAGGTGGCGCGCATCGACGCGCGTTCGATTCGCAGTGCGATAGAAACGCTGGCGCGCCACGACGATGCCGATGCGGTGTTCGTCTCGTGCACCAGCCTGCGCGTGGCCGCGCTCGTGCCGGAGATCGAAGCGCAGACCGGCAAGCCCGTGCTGTCGAGCAACTACGCGATGGCGTGGCACGCGCTGCGGCTCGCGGGGGTCCAGGATAGCGAGCCGCAGTTGGGGCGCTTGTTCACGCGCCAGTGACGTTCAGTGCGCAACGCGATGATCGATCAACTCCTTCACGACCCTCGGGTCGGCCAGCGTTGAAACGTCACCGAGATTGTCGTAATCGCCGTCGGCGATCTTGCGCAGAATACGGCGCATGATCTTGCCCGAGCGCGTCTTCGGCAGCACCGGCGCCCACTGGATGCAGTCGGGGCTCGCAATCGGCCCGATCTCCTTGCGCACCAGCGCGACCAAAGCGGCGCGCAGCGTTTCACTCGGCTCCACGCCCGCCTTGAGCGTCACGTAGGCGTAAATGCCCTGCCCCTTGAGCGAATGCGGGAAGCCCACCACGGCCGCCTCGGCCACTTCTGGATGCGAGACCAGCGCGCTCTCCACCTCCGCCGTGCCGAGACGGTGGCCGGAGACGTTCACCACGTCGTCGATGCGGCCCGTGATCCAGTAGTCGCCATCGGCGTCGCGATAGCAGCCGTCGCCCGTGTAGTACTTGCCTTCGAACTGGCTGTAGTAGAACTGGCGCATGCGGTCCGCGTCGCCATAGACGTAGCGCATCTGCCCTGGCCACGAGTCGAGCATGCAGAGGCTGCCTGCCGCTGCGCCTTCGAGCACGGTGCCCTTTTCATCGACGATGGCCGGGCGGATGCCGAAGAACGGCCGCGTGGCCGAGCCGGGTTTGAGCGTGGTCGCGCCGGGCAGCGGCGTGAGCATGATGCCGCCCGTTTCGGTCTGCCACCACGTATCGACCACCGGGCAGCGCTTGTCGCCCACCACCTCGTAGTACCAGAGCCACGCAGCCGGATTGATCGGCTCGCCCACCGTGCCGAGCAGACGCAGCGACTTGCGTGACGTGCGCTTGACCGGCCCTTCCCCATCGCGCACGAGCGCGCGGATCGCGGTCGGCGCCGTGTAGATGATCTGCACGTTGTGCTTGTCGCAGACCTGCCAGAAGCGCGAGCTGTCCGGATAGTTCGGTACGCCTTCGAACATGAGCGTGGTCGCGCCGTTGGCGAGCGGACCGTACACGATATAGCTATGCCCCGTCACCCAGCCGACGTCCGCCGTGCACCAGTAGATGTCGCCGTCGTGATAGTCGAACACGTACTGATGCGTGAGCGAAACGTAGGTCAGATAGCCGCCCGTGGTATGCACGACGCCCTTGGGCTTGCCCGTCGAACCGGAGGTGTAGAGGATGTAGAGCGCATCCTCCGCGTTCATTTCTTCCGGCGGACAGTCCGCAGGACTCCGATTGATCAAATCGTGATACCAATGGTCGCGACCTTCGCGCCAGTCGACCTTGCCACCGGTGCGCCGCACCACCACGCATGTAGTCACGGCAGGACATTTCGCCATGGCGTCGTCGGCGCTCGCCTTCATCGCGATCGTGCGGCCGCCGCGCACGCCTTCGTCCGCGGTGATGAGGATAGTCGACTCGCAGTCCTGAATGCGATTGGCAAGTGCCTCGGGCGAGAAGCCGCCGAACACGACCGAATGGATCGCACCGATGCGCGCGCAGGCGAGCATTGCCACTGCGGCCTCGGGAATCATCGGCATATAAATGGTCACGCGGTCGCCACGCTTCACGCCTAGCGACTTCAGCGCGTTGGCGAATTTGCAGACCTCGCCGTGCAGTTCGCGATACGTGATCGTGCGGCTCACCTTGGGATCGTCGCCCTCCCAGATGATGGCGGGACGATCGCCGCGCGTCGCCAGATGCCGGTCGAGGCAATTGCTGCTGGCGTTCAGCGTGCCGTCGTAGAACCAGCGTATGTGCAGATCGCGGCTCGCGAACGACACGTCTTTTACCTGTGTATAGGGCTTGATCCAGTCGAGCCGTTTGCCCTGTTCGCCCCAGAATGCTTCGGGGTCCTCGGTCGAGCGGCGGTACATCGCTTCGTAACCGGCCTGATCGACCCATGCTTTTGCGGTCCATTCCGCGGGCGGCGGAAAGACCCGATGCTCATCCATGATTCACTCCTCGGGATGAGGCGCCGCCGCGCCGCAATGGCGTGGCGGCGTCGGGAACGCTCAAGCCGCGCGCGGCTGCGGCGCGACGTAGGGGTGCGTGGGCAGCACGATGCGCCCAAAGCTCTCGTTGATCACCATGGCTGCGGAGGCGTAGAACGCGAGGACAGCGGTGATGAGGCCCGTATAGCCGCCCAGACGCGTGATCATCGTCATGCCGGTCCACACGCCGATTGCCAGCAGTCCGAAGGTAATCCAGAGCGCGAGAAAGACGAGCTGGACCGAGGTGCTCGTATGCATGGAGCCAATCCACATATAAAACGTGAACACGCCCCATACGAACAGATACCAGCCGACGAACGACTCGGGAACCTTCGTGCCAAGAAACGCAGCGAATAGCGCAAAAGACCACCAGAACGCGCCATAGCTCAAAAACGCCACGGTGCCGAGCGTGTTGCCGCGCGGAAACTCCATCACGCCGGCGATCATTTGCGCCGTGCCGCCGAACGCGAACGCGAGCGCAAGCACGAGGCCCATCGAATCGGCGCTGTACCAGCCCGCGTTGATCATGCTTAGCATCCACGTCGTGAATGCAAATCCGGCAAGGCCTAGCGGTGCCGGGTTGGAAAGATTGCCACCCATGGTCCCTCCTCCACGCGCAGGCAGCCGGCCAATGACATGGCCACAAGCGCGCAAAACAAGTGCATCTGCCGAGTCATTATAGGCAACATATCACAACGTGATATTTATGCCGACAATGTGGCGCCGGATAGCGCGCATATGGCATGCCTGGCGGGCACACGTCTGAGGATTCGGGTTGGCGAATGCGCCAGAAAGAAGGGAGAAAAAAGCAACGCGCCGGTACGTTGCGCACCGGCGCGAACATCAGCAGATGAAATCAGGCGTAAATGGGCTTGCCAGCCAGTGCGCTGCGAATCGCACCCGCGAGGTCGCCAGCGGCGAATTTCGCCACATAGCCGCTCGCGCCTGCATTCTTCACGTGCGCTTCATTCGCGGTGCCCGTGAGCGACGAATGGATCACCACGGGAATATCCACGGTGCGCGGGTCCGCCTTGATCTTGCGCGTCAGCGTGAAGCCGTCCATCTCCGGCATTTCGAGGTCGGTCAGCACGAGCGCAATGCGATCTTTCGCGCGCACGCCGTCGCGTTCCGCGCTCGTCGCAATCGCGTCGAGCTGCTTCCACGCTTCGAGGCCCGTCTTCGCCATCGTGTATTCCACGCCGAGCGCCTTGAGGCTCTGGCCAATCAGCTCACGCGCGAAACCGGAGTCGTCGGCGGCCAGCACCTTCGCGCCCGGCGGAATCATCGCGGGCTCGCCCACATCCTCCGCCGCGACCGCGCCGTGCTGCGCCGGGAAGACGTCGCGCAGCACCTGCTCCACGTCCACCACCTGCACGAGCTTCTTGCTCTCGGGGTCGTTCTCGAGCCGCGCGATGCTCGTCACGCGGTTGCCCATCGTGACGTCGGCGGTCAGCACCTGGCTCCATTCGAGCCGCACGATCTCGTCCACGCTTTCGAGCGCGAAACCCTGCGTGGAACGCGCGAATTCGGTCACGAGCAGGATGTTGAGGCCCGTGGCCGGCTCGCAGCCCATGAGCCGCGGCAGGTCGATCACGGGCATCACCTGGCCGCGGATGTTCGCCGCGCCCAGCACGTAGGGGGACGACGCCGCGATCGGTGTGATCGCCGGCATGCTCAGGATTTCCCGTACCTTGAAAACGTTGATGCCGAAGACTTCGCCAACTTCGCTGCCCGGCGCCGCGCCGAGACGGAAAAGCAGCAGCTCGAACTGGTTCGTGCTTGTCAGGCGGGTTCGATCGTCGATTGCGAAGCCGCTATCCATGATTCTCTCGTGTCCTTTTCCTCTGGCGTGATGCGTGCGGCATCCGCCTCCTGCCAACGTCTACGGCCTGGCGCGGGAAATCTTGAGCCCCCTGCCTTGAGCCCGCCGATCCCGCACGACCGTGCCGGATCGGGGCGCACTCAGGCGCACTCAGGCGCACTCAGGCGCACTCAGGCGCACTCAGGCGCCCTCGCGCACGCGGCCAGCGGCATGCTCGCGCAGCAGCGCCGCGCAGTCCTGGGCGCTCACCGGCCTGCCGAACAGGTAGCCCTGCTGCCGCTCGCAGCGTAGCGAGCGCAGAAACGACGCCTGCTCGGGCGTTTCCACGCCCTCGGCGGTCACGCGCATGCCGAGCGAGTGCGCCATCGCCACGACGGCCTGGGTGATCGCCACGGAGTCGCGGTTGTCGGGCAGACCCGCGACGAACGTGCGGTCGACCTTCAGGTGGTGCAGCGGAAAACGCTTCAGATACGAAAGCGACGAATAGCCGGTGCCGAAGTCGTCCACCGAAATGCGCACGCCGATATCGTTCAGCGCGTGCAGGAGCGGCAGCACACTCTGACTGTCGCTCATGAGAATGCCTTCGGTGATCTCCACTTCGAGGGCATCGGGCGCGAGGCCCGTGCGCGCGAGGCAACCCTGCACCTGTTCGACCAGCCCGTCCGCGATCTGGCGCGGCGAGAAGTTGACCGCCATGACGAAGTCGGGCGCGAGGAGTCGCCGCCACTGCGCGGCCTGACGGCACGCGTGCTCGAGCACCCACTGGCCGATCGGGATGATCATGCCGGTGTCCTCGGCCACGGGGATGAACTCCACCGGCGAGACCTGGCCCAGTTCCTCGCTCTCCCAGCGCAGCAGCGCCTCCGCACCGATCATGCGGCCGCTTTCGCCATCCACGATAGGCTGATAGACGAGGCGCAGCTCGCCCGAAGCGAGCGCGCGGCGCAGTCCCCGCTCGATCTGGAAACGGCGCTGCAGGCGCTGGCGCAGCTCGGTCGTGAAAAACTGGAACTGGTTGGTGCCGCGCTGTTTGGCCGCGTACATGGCCGAGTCGGCGTTGCGCATGAGCGCGGCGGCGCTGCGGCCATCGTCGGGATACAGGCTGATGCCGATCGAGGCGCCCAGGTAGTACTCGTTGCCCGCCACCGCGAACGGCGCGGCAAGCGCGCCGAGCACGCGCTGCGCGAGCGCGACGAGGTCATCCACGCTGTCGTAGCAGCACACTGCGATCACGAATTCGTCGCCGCCCACGCGCGCGAGCGTGTCCCGCTCGCTCACGCAGCCGATGAGACGCCGCCCCACGTCGCGCAGCAGCGAGTCGCCGGCTTCGTGGCCGCCCGTGTCGTTGACCTTCTTGAACCCGTCGAGATCGACGAAGAGGAGCGCCGGTTTCGCCGAACACGTGGCGCGCTCCAGCATCGCGTGCATGCGCTCGGCGAGGAAGGTGCGGTTGTACAGGCCTGTGAGCGCGTCGCGCGTGGCGAGATAGCGCAATTGCTGCTGCGCCTCGCGCACCGGTCCGATATCCGTAAACGAGACCACCACGGAGACCGGTTCGCTTTCCCCGGGCCGGAAGATCGGCAGCACGTTCTCGCTCACCCAGACGATCTCGCCATCCGCAAGCTCGAGGCCGACCGTCTCGCCGAGCACCGGCTCGCCCGTTTCGAGGGCCTTCATGCTCGGGCGCTTCGAGGTAGGCAGAGGCTTGCCGCTTTCGTCGAGCACGCGCGGAATCACCTGCATGATGCTCAGGCCGATGGCGTCCTCGGGCAGGCGCAGGAGGCGCCGCGCGCTGCGGTTGCAGGCGAGCACGGTGTCGTCGCGGGCCTGCATCACGATGCCTTCGTTGAGGTGGTCCACCACGAGGCGGTGGTGCTCCTCGCTGAGCGCGAGACGCTCGGCCATGGTCTGCTGGTTGAGCATGGCCGCGACGCTGCGGGCGATGTCGCACAGCAACGCCTCCTCGGCCGCGCTGGGCCGCCAGGGTCGGCTCTGGTACACGGCAAGCGCGCCCAGCACGCCGCCGTTGTCGTCGTCGAGCGGCGTGGTCCAGACCGCGCGCAGGCCGCTGTCGAGCGCGATGCGGCGGTACTCGCCCCATTCGTGCGCGAGTTCGTAGTCCTCCACGCACACCGTGCGCCGCTCGGCGATCGCCGTGCCGGACGGGCTCGTGCCGGAACCGACCGGCGTGCCGTCGAACGCGGCGTGATACTGCGCCGGCAAGGACGGCGCGCTGCCGATGCGCAGGCGCTGGCCGTCGGCGTCCAGTTGCAGGACCGCGCAGTTCGCGCCCGCGCCCAGCAGCCGCTCGGCGCGGCAGCAAACTTCCGCCAGCAGTTCAGGCAACGCCATGCTGCGCGACACCAGGCGCAGTACGCTGCGTTCCTGCGCGAGCGCCGCATCTGTTCCGTTCGCGGCCCCGTCCGATTCTTTCGACACTTCCGACTGACCGCCCCGTGATCCCTCTGCGCCGAACGCTCCCGCCGCTTGGGAATAGACCATACCTTCTTCCCCTCTTGTTGCCGCGGCGCGCGTAGTCCATGCAGCGCCTGCGGCCGGCTCGATCTCAAGTGTGGTGCGCGGCAGACCACCCGCCCTCAGGCGAGCGATTGCGCCGCCCCTGCATTAACGGCAAGGGCGGCGCGATTCTTGAAGCGTTGGGATGGAACGGCGGGGGCCGGCGGCGAGCCGGATAACAGGGCGCGGACGGGAAGGCGCGCCGGGTGGCCGGGTATGCGCGGCGCGTAGGCGTTCGCGAGGGTAAACGCCTACGCGTGCCAGCATGCAGCAGAAACTGCCTTACGCCTGGCTCTTCTCGCTGCTTTCGCCGCTGCCGTCCTTGTGGAACACGCGCTTGGTCGCGCGCTTGGTGGCCTCGTAGCCTTCGCGCGACGCATGCGCGATGCCGTGGCCCACCGTTTTCGCCGCGTTCGCGGTGGCGTGGCCGAAGTCGCGCGCGGCGTGGCCGGTTTTCGTGGCCGCTTCCTTCGAGTCGTGCTTGATGTTCTCCTTCACTTCGTGAAGGTCGGCGTGCGCCATCGAGCTGGCCATGCCCAGCACGAGCGCGGCAAGTATGAACCGTTTGGATTTCATCGTCGGGCTCCCTTTTGTATTGTCATCGAATGACTGCGGACGCGTCGAGCATGACTGCCGCGCGTCCCGTAAGCAGCACGCGGCCCTCGCCGCGCACCGTAAAACCATAGAGTATCGTGTTGCCGCTGCCGCTCACGCGTTCGGCTTCGATCGCGAGCGGGGCGGCGAGCGTGTCGAGGCGCTCGATATGCGCCACCACCGTGCGCACGCTCGCAAGAAATCCCACGCGCGGACGCCCCGCCTCTGCGCCGTCCAGTGCGCCGAGCAACGCGCCATGCACCGCCATCGCCTGCGCCGCGTACTCCACGCCGCAGACCGCCGCAAGGCGGCCGCGCGAGCGCAGCGGATTGTGCGGATCGCGATGGCTCGTCGCTATGCAGCGGATATGCGTCTCATCCCATGACTGTACCGCGTCGAGCAGGCACATCGTGCCGCTGTGCGGTATGCGCGCCGCGATCCATGCGCGGTCGAGCGGCGCGATCGTCGCGGCGTTCTCGATCACATCCGCGAGCGTACCCGGCAGGGTGGCTTGCGACGTCATGCGCCCTCTCCCATCGCGTCAAGAGGCGTTACGTCGATTTGCACGCGCAGCTCAGGCATATAGTCGATGACGACGCTCGCAGGCTGGCTGGATTTGTCCATGCACGCGAGCGCTTCGAGCAACGGCAGCACGCGCGCGGCGGGGTTGTTCGTGCGCAGGGCTTCGAGTTCGGCCGAAGCGAGCGGCGTCCCGAGCGCTTCGGTAAGCGTCACGTCGAGGCGCGCGAGCGTCGCCGCGCTCACCTGCGGTGCGAGCACGAGCGCCACGCCAAATGCATCGGCCACGGGACGCAACGTGTGCAGCGGCTCGGGATAGTCGGCGTCGTAGGCGATCAGCAAGGTGGGCACGCCATCCACGGCCACCTGACACGCGCTTTCGAGCAGCCCCGCTGCGAAGCTGCCGTCGTGTGCGCACAGCACGTTCGATGCGGCCTGATCGCGCGTCGCGATGCTCCAGTAGCCCGCGGGCGCGTTATGCACCGAGTTGTGAAAACGCGTGGGCGAAAGCAGGCGGTCGTCGCCGGCGAGCGCATCGCAGATTATGTGGCAGTTCTGACCATCTCCACCCGAGGCCGCGAACACGGCGGCGAGCGTCGTCGCGTCGCGGCCGCTCGCCGCGACGGCTTCGTGGCCCACGGCGAGCGCAGTCTTGACGACGGCCCCGGTGCGGCGGCGCTCTGCCGCCGGAAGCCCTTCCGGCGGCGGCAGCACCGTGCGTGCACTTGCGTAGGGCGTGCGCGCGGCGAGCACGTCGGCCGTCTGCGGCCAGTTGGCGAGACCCGGACCGATCACGCCGACGCTTTCGATGAATACGGAAAGTCTCATGGCAATCATCCGTGATGTGCGCGGTCCGCGCGGCCGAACAGGAGGCTGCAGTTCGTGCCGCCAAAACCGAATGAATTGCTGAGCGCGGCGCCGACTTGCGCCTCGCGGCTTTCCAGCACGTAGTCGAGGCCGAGCGCGGCGTCGGGCTGCGTGGTGTTGACGCCGGCGGGCACGAAGCGATGGCGCAGCGCGAGCGCCGCGATCACAGCTTCGAGCGCGCCCGCCGCGCCGAGCGTATGCCCCGTCGCGCCCTTGGTCGAGCTGCACGGCGTGCGCTCGAACAGTGCGTTGATCGCGCGGCTTTCGGCGACGTCGTTGCTCGGCGTGGCCGTGCCATGCAGATTGATGTAGCCGATTTCGCTTGCGGCCACGCCCGCGGTGGAAAGCGCCTGGGCCATCGCGGCGCGCGCGCCGAGCCCATCGGGATGCGGCGACGACATGTGATGCGCGTCGCTCGATTCGCCCACGCCGAGCAGCAGGATGGCGTCGTCGTCCATCGTGTCGGGCGTGCGCTCGAGGAAGGCGAACGCCGCGGCCTCGCCAATCGAAATACCGTTGCGGTTCACGTCGAACGGGCGGCACGGATCGCGCGAAAGCAGTTCGAGCGAGTTGAAGCCGTACAGCGTCGTCAAGCAGAGCGAATCGACGCCGCCCACCACGGCCGCATCGATCAGCCCCGCCTCGATCATGCGGCGCGCGGAGCCGAACACCTTCGCACCCGAGGAACAGGCCGAAGAAATCGACGTGGCCGGCCCGCGCAGGCCGAAGTACGCGCGCACGAACGAGGCCAGCGCGAACGGGTTGTGCGTCTGCGCGTAATGAAAGCCCGGCTTGAGCGCGCCGCTTTCCAGGTCGCGCTGCCGGTAGGCGTTTTCGGTTTCGAGAATGCCCGAGGTGCTGGTGCCGACGAACACGCCCACGCGCTCGGCGCCATAGCGCGCAACGGCGGCCTGAATGTGTTCGGCGAAACCGTCCTGCGTGAAGCCGATCTGCGCGAGACGGTGGTTGCGGCACGCGTAGTCCGCGAGATCGGCGCGCAGCGTCTCGCTGTCGAGGCCCGCCACTTCGCCTATCCACGTATCGAGGTCCGCACGCGCGAAGTCGCAGCGCGCGAGGCCCCCGCGCTTGCCGCGCAGCGCGTCGAGCGTCGCGTCGAGCCCACGCCCGAGGCAGCTGGTAGCGGTGAAATGCGAAAGGATGAGTGGTTTCATTCAGTCGTTCCGTTGGCGCAGCGGTGGATCAGGGTTGACCGGCCTCGCCGTCGAGGCACGCGCGCAGTGTGGTCCACTGCAGCTGGCGTTCGGCGGCGGCGCGCAGGAGCGGCGGCAGCACGTCGAGCACGAGCGGCTCGCCGCGCGCGTCGCGCGCCGCGTGGCCGTCGTGCACGAGCAGGATGTCGCGGGCAGCCAGTCCATCGAGCAGACGGTGCGTGACCGTGCCGGCCTCTTTCGCGCAGGTGTCGAAGCCGCGCCGCGTCCAGCTCGCGAGGTGCAGGCCGAGGCCGCAAAGCACCGGCTCGAGGAACGGATTGCGCAGACCCGCCGGTGCGCGGAAAAAGCGCGGCGGCGTACCTGCGATTTCGGTAAGCGTGCGCTGCGCCGCCTCGATCTCGCGCTTCATCACGAGCGGCCCAGAGACCGAAAACGTATGCCGATGGCTCTGGCTATGGTTCTCGACGGCATGACCGCGCGCCACGATCGCTTCGACCAGATGCGGGTGGCGTTGCGCCAGATCGCCGATGCAGAAGAACGTTGCGCGCGCATCGAAGTGGTCGAGCAGGTCGAGCACGCGCGGTGTCACTTCGGGGTCCGGACCATCGTCGATGGTGAGCGCGATGCGCTGCCCCGCGTGTTCGGGCAGGCGCGTCCAGTTCGGGCCGAGCAACGCGCTGCGCGGCCACAGGCCCGCGGCGATGAGCGCGAGATGCGACGCGACCACGCTGCCCGCGGCCCATGGCCACGCGTGCGGCTGCGCGACCACGGCGGCGGCCGCGCCCGCGTGCACCGCCGCCGCGCCGCAAATGAACGGCGACGGCATCCAGCGGCGCGCTGTGGCGGACGCGGGCGTCACACGCGTAGTGGCCAACGAAGCCGAGTTCATGCGCGGCCTCCGTGCGGGTGGGTCATATGCGCGCGTTCGGGGCGCGGGCGAGCGGGCCGCCGCTCGTCGGGGGTATCGGCGGCCACGTGCGCCTCGGCGCTGCTGTGCACGAGCGGCGGCGCGAGAATCGCCGCGAACACGAGCGCAAGCATCGCGCCGGGCCCGACCGTCAGCCCGAACGTTTCGAGCAGCGGCACATGAGACAGCGAGAGCAGGCCGAAGCCCGCCACCGTCGCGAGATTGGCGACGAGCAGCGAGACGAGCGTGCGCGGCGTGATGCCCGCTGCGTCGTCGCGCTTGCAGAAGAACAGCGCATAGTTCGAGCCCACCGCGACGATGAGCAGCATGCCGACCAGGTGCAGGATGGTGAGCGATACGCCCGCCAGTGCGAATCCCGCCGCAACAACGAGCACCGACGCGACGAGCGGCGCGAGCGCCCTCGCCGCCCGCGAAAACGAGCGCAGCGCGAACACCAGCAGCACGACGATAACGACGAAACCCGCGAGCGAGAGGCGAATGTCTTCGTGCACGTAGTCCACGTACATGCGGTCGGCTTCGGCCTTCATGTCGACGAAGAGCGCGCCCGGCACGTTCGCACGGGCGACGGCATCGCTCACGGAGCTGGCGTCGAGGCTCGGCGTATTCACGGCTTGCGCGCTTTGTGAATGGCGCGGCGCGCGCAAGGCGAGCATGGCGCTCCACTGGCCGTCGCGCTGGGTCAGGAGCGCATCGACGGCGAGCGCCATCGACGTGCCCTTGAGGTCCGCGCGCGTGACGAGCGGCGCGTTGCGCGCCGCCTCGACGTCGGAGAGGAACGGCGCGAAGGCGTCGGGCCTCACGTCCACCGGCTGGTTCTTGATCGCCTCTTGCAGGCGCGCCGCGAGCACGTCCTTGCCGGGCAGGCTCGCGAGGCGCGCACGCTGTGTGGCGTCGCTCGGCAGGTAGCGCGCGGGGCTCTCGAAGCCGCCCAGCACGCCACGCTCGACGAGCGGCTGCAGTTGCGCGCCGACCTTCTCCGCGCCTTCGAGCGCGGCCTGCTCGCTCGCTGCCGGAATCACCACGAGATAGCGCACGTCGGGCGCGCCCACGTCCGCGCGCAGGCGCGTGTCGAGCGCCTGGCTCGCGGCGGGCACCGGGCTCAGGGAGGAAAGTTCGTGGCTCCAGAGGTCGTCGCGATGCAGCCAGAGCGATGCCACCGCGGCGAGCACGAGCGCCGCGAGCGGCCATCGCAGGCGCGGCGCGGCGTGCGCGAGTCGCGCGAGCGCAGCGCCGATGCGCGAGACATCACGAATCGCGACTGCGCCGCCCGACAGCTGCGGCAGCACGAAGCGCGTGACGAGCGCGGCGCTCACGAGGCCCGCAATCGAATAGAGCCCGAGTTGCACGAGGCCGGGGAAGCCCGAGAACAGCATCGTCGCGAAGCCGCACACCGAGGTCAGCACGCCAAGGCGGATGGTCGGCCAGTAAGCGGCGAGCCATGCGCGCATCGTCTCGCGGCTCTGAGGCGCGCCGCGGGGGCCGCCTTGCGACGACTGCACGAACAGATAGATCGAATAGTCCACCGCCTCGCCCATCAACGTCGTGCCGAAGCCGAGCGTCAAGCCATGCACCGTGCCGAACACGAGCGAAACCGTGGCAATGCCCGCCGCCACGCCCGAGAACACCGGCAGAAGCCCGAGCCCCAGCGTGCGCGGCGAACGGTACAGCGTGAGCAGCAGCGCAACGATCAGCACGAGGCTCAGGGTGGAGAGGCGTTCCACGTCGTGGCGAATCGCGTCGCGCGTGGCGACCCCGAACACGCCCGGCCCCGTCAACGATACCTGGTACGCCGAAGCATTGGGCAAGGTGCGCGTGGCGGCGGCAAAGGCGGCGCGCACGGCGTCGATGGCGTGGGACTGGGCGTCGGTATCGGAGCCGGCAGCTGCCGTTTGCGCCACCAGCACGGCGCGCCGGCCGTCGCGCGAGGCCCATACGCCGCCGCGGCTCGCAGGCTGCGCCGCGCTGTCGAGCTGGCCGACCATCGCCGCCACTTCGCCCGTCGGGTCGTGCGGCAGCAGGTCCTTGGCAACGAGGCCCGCCGACGACGTCAGCAGATCGAGGCTCTCGCCCAGCGCCTCGTGCAACCCTTGTTCCGTGAAGTGTTGCGGCGTGACAGCAGGGCTCAGCACATAGCGGTGCGCGAACATGAACTGCTCGTCGCGCGCGTCGTTCTGGCCCGAGCCGTTGTGGATCGCCACGAATTGCGGGTCGGCGCGCAAGGTCGC
>Ga0131853_10004815_pt1 | contig 24229 bp, 15 predicted proteins | sample TergutLab28metaG_FD_92764 | JGI IMG/M metagenome (GOLD analysis project Ga0131853, IMG submission 92764) | Labiotermes labralis P1 segment gut microbial communities from Petit-Saut dam, French Guiana - Lab288 P1 (version 2) (version 2) | ecosystem: Host-associated > Arthropoda: Insects >...
AAAATGAACTCCTGATGATGAGCTTCCCGAAAGATCGAAACATGTAGAGAATGAATGACGACTACCCCTGAAAATAAAGGATAGTCCACAAGTGTCATCGTGTTGGTTATTTTTTGAAACAATAATTTTTCCGATCGAACTATGGCCCAGGGGTCGACTCAGACCCTAACAGAAATGAGTACCAGGAGCATTTCCTGGGGGGTAAAGTTGGCCGGTGCGTAAGGCTGACAACCTTACCACCATCCTGTGCCGTTGTCATGAAATCTGGGAACCTTAACTTCCTGGAACCCTCTGGGCCACTGCTTTATCTTTCTACTTTCAAATTTGATTTCGAATAATAATATAATTGAATACAAGACGGGTATTGTGTGTATAAAGCAAAATCGAGACACGTTCGCGTAACCATTGTTGCCGTGGAAAAGTAATACAGTAGGTGTTACATATTCTGATTGTGTCTGTCTTCAGTCTTAGTTATCCAACATGCAATGCACATTTATTATATTTTTCTCTGTGGCCTCCTGGCACTCATTTCTGTTAGAGGCTGGGTCGACCCTAGGGCCATAGTGCGATCGGAAGGATTTTATGTCAATAAAATATCCACTTACACCAGCTGGGATCGAACCAGCGACCTTCCGATTTGTAGCACAACACCTTAACCAATGTGCTACCGCGGTCCCCAAAAGTGATCCCGTTACAGGCCCGGTGTTATGGCCCAGAGGGTGGGTAGAGGTATAGCTCTACTCTTCCATGACCGCTAGAAGGGGGTGAGTGGTCAGCAGCACGCCCCGGCCGCACTTTACCTGCAGGAAAGACCCGGTACCCATTTTACAGGAAGCTGGGTGGGACCCAGGGCCGGTCTGGACGGGCGGAAAATCTCGTCCCCACCGGGATTCGATCCCGGACCGTCCAGCCCATAGTCGCTATACCGACTGAGCTACCGGGCCCACTCTACAACTTTTACCTGAACATTTATCATTCCCGAAAAGAATTGAGCGAGATATGATAAGAAATGTACGTAGGTCTTCATGTAAAGTGCCCGTTATGCTTGTCAGATTTTAATGAAATTTGAAACATGTCAACAGATTTTCGAAAAATACGTAAATATCAAATTCTATGAAAATCCGTCCAGTGGAGACCGAGTTCCATGCGGAAGGACAAACACACAGTAGAACAAACATGGCCAAGCTAATAGTCGCTTTTCACAATTTTGCGAACGCGAACTGGCTTAAAAACCAACCACCTCATTTCATGTGATACCGAAAACACACTTTGTCATTATTATTGCATCTTTCCCTTAAAATATAATAGACCTGTGATATATTGTTATCATTCTCCTTTTCTCAACCTGTTCCAGTCAAAAAGCCAAGCCTCTGTCGTCGCTTTCTTCGTCCGACTGTCCACATTAATATTACTTACTTACTTACTTCATGGAGCAGAGTCCTTCTTGAAAAGCTAACCGGTTTTCAACTAGTCAAGAAATTCCCCGCATTTTATGGAACCCGAAGGTTCAATACCGCATTCACAAGTGTCCGCCAGCTGTCCCTATCTTGAGCCAGCTCGATCCACTCCATACACCCACATCCCACTTGCTGAAGATCCACATTAATACTATCCTCCCAACTACGCCTGGGTCTCCCAAGTGGTCTCGTTCCCTCAGGTTTCCCCACCAAAACCCTGTATACGCCTCTTCTCTCCCCCATACGCGCTACATGTCCCGCCCATCTCATTCTTCTCGATTTTATCACCCGAACAATATTGGGTGAGGAATAAAGTTTGTGGTTTTCTCAGCTCCCTTGTTACCTCGTCCCCCTTAGGCCTAAGTATTCTCATCAACACCATGTTCTCAGACACACTCAGCTTACATTCCTTCGTCAATGTGAGCGTCCAATTTTCACACCCATACAAAACAACGTGCAAAATTCTAGTACTGTATATCTTAATCTTTAAATTTGTGGATAGCAAACTGGAAGACAAAATATTCTGCACCAAATGATAACCACATGAATATTATTCTGCAAATTAAAATTTGTGTGCCAAACCTTCACACTTCACGCCATTAATTTTCGTACTCTGTTGTCAGCTCCATCAGTAATTTTTCCCGTTTTCTGCCTGGCGTGCGGAAGTGGCCATGAACTTATCGATCTCATTACATGCCTCTCATATGTGCCCCAAAGTTCTGTGTAATACATCACTTTGGATTGTTACCATTGCATAAATATTTGCCAAGTTCTTACATTCGTGTATGCTGTACTAGCTGAAGATCATCAGCAACCATCAGTTGCTGGACCTTCTCTCCTCTTTTGCTCACCATAGGTGTACGAATTGTACGGTACCAAGACCGTAAGAGTGTGGGCCATCCTACAGTCTGTGAGCACAGTCCATAACCCCACACGGACATCAAGAATTGTCACGTCTCTACCGTCCTTTTACAGAACATCGCAATCGCCCATTCTTCATATTCAGGAGGTCCGGTATTGAAGTTTAAGCCCGGAAGACAAGGCAGGTTGTCGTGACAAGTTTTTTCGTGGTTTTGCGAAGTTCCTGCGCGCGGATAGCGGTGTAATACTTCCAGTTAGGCCTCGACTACTTCCTTTCACGTCCTTTACAATCCTTTTTCTCCAGTCACTCAGATTGATGCCGAAGTTAAGAAAGAGTAGGGATATACCTCTGCTCCTTCCTTTCCTTTTTGCCTGCATGGTGTGCCAAACTTTACAGTTTATGTTTCATCCACTAATCACTCTGTCATTCGACGCCGAGCTACTTATAGCGTCGTTTAATAAATTCATTAGTAATGTATGGTAACTCCCTCTAGCGCCGATCCCTGTTGACCGTGCGGCCTGAGGAATAGGCCTGCAGCTGCTTGATTGCTGCGATTGGGGTTTAGGATTCCGCTGAGGAATGGATGTTGGTGTCTTGTTCAGGTAGCGGCCACCGCAACTAGCTGATCACTCGTTCAGCGGAGTCCTGCCCGGTGTGTGTGTGTGTGCCTGCTTTGTGTGATAGAGGTATAAATGAGGCAGCATGGGCATGACTTGGGCTGTTGCACAAAAGATTGGGGGGGGGGGGGCGAACTTCCTTTAGCTGTGCTTTCCTTAGCATAGTTGGATAATGTGCGTCTGTATTACAATGAAGTATATGATGCACGCACACGATACGCGTGGCTGCGTGTATTTCGGACTCGTAAGGGAGCCATTGTACCTACCACACGGCGCACTAAGCCCTGCCCAACCCACCGTCTTGCATCTTATCGGCCGCTGGGGGTTTTGTCTGATATTTTAAGCATGAAATTTTAAATGATACGAACAGATAATTGGTATGGTGCATAATGTATTTTATTGCGTCTGATCTGACGAACAGCTGTCCTATTATGGTCATAAACAGAAATACGACTGCACTTTTTCTGTTTGTCCATCTGCCACCGTATATTGTGGCGGGGCTTGGGGGGTGGGGGTAAAGGGGTGCTTGGACGATTGTATTGCGCTATTATTAGTATGTGGTTGCTTATCCACATTACTGTGTTGATGAAGAAAGGGCAAAGTTCCTCTATACGCCATGAAGGTGTAAGTGAGAGTGGAGGTTAGCTCCACTCTTAACGTCGGAGGTAGATGGAGTTGAAGTAGGTCGAATTGTATCAGGGAATTTGTGATAAATAGTCATATTAACATTATATGAGGTAATCATAAAATCGAGGTGGTGGGCGGGACACGTCAGCTTAGTTGCGGTCAGTCCAGAACATAATAACTTGAAGTGGTTGTTACATGTTTAATCATACTTAAGTAAGAAAACTATCATTTTTTCCGCCGTGTTTAGGAATTGTAGTGAATTTTTCCTGTCACTATCATTTAATGACAGTTAACTGCTGGCATTGGCACCAGCATGAAGTAGAAATAGCGGTTACGTAAGATGAAATTTCCGCGAGGTTATTTTCTCTCCCTGAATTGTTACGAATGCGTGGAGGTAAAGCTCCATGCCTTCTACGCTCTCACTGAGCAGTGACTTCGACAACCCCTGCTTTGCGCCAAAGAGACTTCGTGTCACTGGGATGGTATATTAGTGGTTGTATTACAGAACCAAATTCTTCCACATGCCTTACGGCGATGAATTTTATGACCAATGCCCTTGCATTTTGGGCTGCCGGATTGAGTTTTCTTGTTAATTTAGCCTATGCATGAATTTGTAAGTAGTGTAAGTGATTTGTAGATTCGGTACCTGAAATGTTAGGAGCTTGTATAGTCAAGTTACTTACAACAGTAGGCAGGGAATTAGCAAGATGTAAATTAGATTTAATGGGTATACTGGAAGTTAGGTGGGAAAAAAGTACCACATGAAAGGTCTGTTAGGAAACAGCAGTGCAGAAGTGGAGAGAGAGAGAGAATATTTTCAGTCCGACAATTAGGAATGAGAGTCTTCATCAGGGTAGTAATGATAATGTTGTTAGAGTAGTACACTTTGCCACCTAAAAATCTATGTATTAAGAGCACGATGTTCCAGCACCGAAACATTCACAAGTACACCTGGACCAATGCTGATGGGACGACTTGCAACCAGATTGATCACATATTGATAGGGGAGGTGGCATTCGAGTATACTTCATGTTCGATCTTCCAGGGGAGCTGACTGTGATACTGATCGCTGTGTGGTGGTTGAAAAAGTTAGGGAATGATTGGCAGTAAGTAAACAAGCAGCACAGAAGTTTGATGTGGGAAAGTTTTATCTCAGGAAGGTAATTGAGCTGGAGGTTACGGAACTAACAGTTTCAGATCTCAGACAGCTCTCTAGAACTTAAAGTGCTAGCGAGGACATGAATACGGCTTGGGAGGACATTAAAGTGAATGTCAAGATCGCAGCTAAAGAGTGTAGGTCTATACGAATGGAAGCAGCATAAACCGTGGTTTGATGAAAAATGTTTACTCTTTTTAGATGAAGGAATGGGGCTAAAATGCAGTGGGTACAGGATCCAAACAAAAGAAATTAGGTAATCTAAACACTGTAAGACCTGAAGCAAATAGACATATCAGGAACAAAAGGAAGGGATATCTGAAAGCTAAAATACGTAGATGAACTTCAAACTAATAGCAAGATAAAAAATATCAGAGACTCGTGTAGGAGCAACAGCGATTTTAAGACGGGTTACCAGCCTAGATTTAATATAGTACGGGATGAGAAGGGTGGTTTGGTTGCCGACTGCCACAGTATTTTGGTTAGGTGGAGTAATCATTTCTCTCGGCTCTTCAATGTACATTGGGTTAGTGCTGTTAGGCAGACAGAAATACATACAACAGAACCACCGGTGCTTAATCCGAGTGCCTTTGAGGATGTGATGTCTAATGAAAAGATAAAAAGACACAAAGCACCAGGTATTGATCATATCCCAGCAGACTTGATTAAAGCAGAGGGGTAGAACAATTCGCTGTGAGATCCATAAACTTATTAATTCTGTTTGGAATAAGGAGGAATTTTCTGAGGAGTGGAAGGAATCGATCATTGTACTATTTATAAGAAGGGAGATAAAACAGATTGTAGTACTTATAGAGGCATATCACTTTTGTCAACTACGTACACGATTTTATCCAACATCCTGCTCTCAAGGCTAACTCCGTATGCAGAGGAAATTATTGGGGATCATCAGTGTGGATTTCGACTCAGATCAACTACTGATGATATATTCTGCATTCGTCAGATACTTGAGAATGAATGGGAATACATCGAAGCAGTGCATCAGCTATTTATAAACTTCAAGAAAGCCTATGATTCAGTTAGTAGGGAGGACTTGCATAATATTCTCATTGAGTTTGGTGTCCCGATGAAACTGGTAAGGCTAATAAAAATATGCCTGAATGAAACCAGTAGCAGAGTCCGGATAGGCAAACATTTGTCTGACACGTTTCCTATTGGGAATAGTTACAAGAAGATGTTTTAATGCCATTGCTTTTCAACTTTATTTTAGAGTATGACATCAGGAGGGTTCAAATAAACCAGGATGGCTTGAAATTAAACTGTACACATCGGCTTTTGGTTTGTGCTAATGATGTTAATGTATTGGGTAGAAGCGTACATAGTATACAGGGTTTTTGGTGGGGGAACCGGAGAGAAAGAAACCACTTAGGAGACCCAGGCATAGATGGGAGGATTATATTAAGACGGATCTTTAGGAAGTGGGATGTGCGGGCATAGACTGAATCGACGAGGCTCAGGCAGGACCAGGTGTCGGGCAAATGTGAATGCGGTAATGAACCTTTGGGTTCCATAAACCGGTTTGCTTCTCAAGAAGGAATCTGCTCCATAGAGTAAGTAAGTTTACATGATTTTTAAGGAAAGGACAAGAGGAATGGGTAGACCTCCACAATGACTGTGAGAGCCATGTGGTAATAGAATTCAAGATAACGATTCGCGTTTGCCGCACGAGGCTAGGGTACTACGTGCCTGTTGCAATCGATCGCCATCTTTTGAGTTAGCATTATGTCGTTTTATGAAGTGGCATTTAGCGTGAGATAAGTTTGTGGAGCACATCGATAATTTTGTGCACCAACGAAGCAAACAAGCGAGCAAGCAAACAAGCAAGAAAGCAAACAACCACCCAACCAGACCAAACCAAACCAAACCAAATCGAACCGAACCAAACCAAACCAACCCAACCAACCAACCAACCAACCAATCAGCCAATCAACCAACCAACCAACCAACCAACCCATTCTCCCACCCACTCACCTACCTATCTAACTACTTACCTCATTGGAGCAGAATCTTCCTTGATATGCCAGTAGTGTCAAGAAATTGCCAATTTTTTTTTATAAAAACCCGGCATTCATTACCGTGTTCACAAAGAGCCTGCCTATTGTTCCTATTCTGAGCTTGATAATTCCAGTTCACGTCTTCACATCCACGGTTCTAGCGTGTTTCTTGTCCCCCAGTACATGCCTCGTGCCTCGCCTGTTTCATCCCTCTCGATAGCAACACACTAATAACATATGGTAATGAGTGAAATTCGTGGAGATCGTTATTATGCACTTTTGATACGTTTGTACAGGCATTCAGAAATTTATGTAATTCCTCTTGCAAGTGAAATGTTTTAGTATGGGTTATATTCAGTGTGAAGTGTTTATAAATTCAACACGCTCCTCGCTTCCACCGTCTGACCGTCTAAAAGACTGCTGTTCTTGTCGGCTTGCTCCGACGTTTGTGCGTGTAACAGCTTCTTTTACAAGTTAGGCCGTTTCACGAGTCAATAGGTGCGTGTCATGTGTCAGCTGAAAAAAAAAAGAGGTTTGTGTGCTTTAATACCATGGTTCATGCCAGTAATACTGGCGATACTCCTGCTTCTAATGTTCTCAGCACCTTACATGTTACCCCCATTTTGTCGATCACGAAAGGAGCGGTTGGGAACTTTTTAAAGGTATCTCAGTGTCTCTACCCCTGAAATTAGGACACAAACTACAGCAGTTCAGAACCCAGGTGGCCTGGTGTATGAATACAGTGAAGTAATATGAGGTGTCCAAACAAGGAGATCCCTTATCAGCAACTTTGTTTACCTTAGTTATTGATACAATACTAAAACAGATGGAACTAAGGGGAAATATTGCTACGCGTCTGAAACAATGTATTGCATATGCGGACGACATCCTGCTAACAACAAGAACTAAACAGCCCTTATTAGAGACATTCCAGAAACTAAAAGAAATATCGGCACAATATAGGCTAATTGTAAATGGTCATAAAACAAAATACCTAAGATGCACGAGGAAAAATTATAAACTAGAAGAATTGCAAATTGACTCGATGTACCTAGAACAAGTCCACTCCTACAAATATCTGGGACCAACTGTAAATAATGATAACTCAATAGAAGAAGAGATCCAGTATAGAATAACATTTAGAAATAAAGTATATTATGCAAGCCAATTTCTCTTTAAAAGTAGATTGGTCTCCAAGAAATCAAAATTGAAACTGTACTGGAGTATTATAAGACCAATAGTAACATATGCATGTGACATATGGGTCTTGAAAGAAACCATAAAAAAACAAGTTAATGGTATTTGAAAGGAAAGGGTTAAGAAGATCTTTGATCCTACAAAAGAAATATATGGTAAATGGAGAATGAAAACAAACGATGAATTAGATGATTTAATAAGACATAAGAATATAATAAATCACATAAAAGCACAACGATTAAGCTGGTTTGGCCATTTACACGTACATCGAATGCCGGAAGAGAGAATGGTAAAAAAAAAGTATGTAAGTGGAAATGGATGTCAATACGACCCCAAGGGAGACCAAAGAACAGATGGGAAGATGACATAAGAAGTGACGTGAAGAAATTGAAAATAAAGAATTGGATTAGCTGCATCCATGATCGTAATAAGTGGAAATCATATGCTGAGAAGGCCAAAAGAAGAATATGTGGTGTCATGCATAGGGAAACTCTACAGCCTGGTTATCATGCTGCTGTTTTCTGCTGTGTGACACACACCGTGTACTTCAGTGGACACATTCCGCGTTTCCTAAGATGCCGCTGCTTATGTCCTCAGGGTACAATGGCTTTTTCTGTGAAATTGGAGGCGGTTGGTTCCTCCAAAACATTAGTTAGTACTTGTCCACGAAACTGCACGACCTCACATCCCAGGAGATAGTTATCTAATTAGACAATATAAACCAATGAAATACACATTTTCGAAATTAATTGAGAAAATATATATTTCTTTGGTTTATATTGTATATTAAAATTACAATGCACGGTGCAAAAAACATAGCTATAGTAATCTGTATTGCACTTTGCTTATTTTTACAGTTTTAGGAGGGATCGCACAGAGACAGTCCTGGATGCCCGTCGTGTGTTTGTACTGTCCCCCTCCCCTCGTTCCCAGCCTCTTGTATTTACGAAACACCAGCGCTAGATTTATGAATTTTTGTAAAGTACACTCGAACCCGGTAATAACGATATGGGTTACTGCAATGCCCCGTCAATATCATTAGATATTCTGTGGTGCCAATAAATTCCTCACTGTTATCCTTAGCTTTGCACTCGGTTAGGACAACACTCGTTTATGACGACATAAAATATTCAGTCCGTCTCATGACGTTTTAACGGAGCTGCACTGTAAAATATTTGACTGGTCTTAAGAAAGTAGGGTAGTAACTACCGCAGTCAAGTATGACAATGCTGAAAAACGTTGGCCAGCGTCAGTAGCGTTTTGACTTCTGCAATATTATGCATGAGGTATTTTCCGTGAAACCTTGGATCTGTCTGGCCTAAATTTATCTTGGCCTTTGACAATTACACTGAAGGAATTGTGTCTGTCCAGCACATACAGTTCAAGTCGTCAGTGTGTTTCGTCACTATGATATATGATTGTGTTACTGTGAAAATATGAGGTCAGGATGACTCAGTTGGCAGAGTTTAGGCTACTGGCCGCATTATTTCCGAGGTTAAGAATGAATGGAACTATACCTTCACTTCCTCATGTGCTTTCATGGGTGTACAAGGAGAACTTTTACTTTATAGTGCTAGCACAGTAACAAAGCACAGGAACTGGTTAACTCCGTGGATCCGAGTCCTTAAGAAGCAGGCAGTCATTTAGCTGGTCAGGAAATTCCTCCTTTTGATACAACCATGGCGCCAGGAATGTTCACGAGGGGCCGACAATGGGCGAGTTCCTTGGCCGGTTAAAACTGCTCCTCACACTTGTACTTCATTTCTTTAAGATTTGATTGTCATATTGCTTGCATATCTACGTCTCGGTCTCACGAGTGATCTTTTCCCTTAAGTTTTAAAAAGTAAAATTTTCATACCGCTCTCGAAATGTATCAGTTTCATAAACACCTCTGTGGCCACGGCCTCGTGAAGTGGTTGACTGGAACAGACGTTTCGGGGACATTCACTGCCTCCATCTTCAACAGTTTGCTATCACATACTAGAGTTTTCTTGTACCATCAGGCTGTGAGGGAATACCAGAATTGGGGTCCAAGTCGGCTTCATGATTTCGAAACAACCAATATTCACACCTGCCAGTTACGTCATCACTGAGGTAAATGATGCGGCAATGCATCCTGCTGTTAGTGTTTGGACTTGACACGTTCCTTTCTCGTTATTGATGTGTTTATTGTAAAGACATTACCGATGAGCACAGCATTTGAACATTTTGTATGATTTACTAATGAGCCAATAGCCAGCCGTCCTGCTATACTTATTCGCAGCCCGAAACGAAATTCCTGCCAAATGCTTGGCAGCCGCTCAGTATATTTTTGTAAGATATGTTTACAGTTTTATCAAAGTAGTTTTAACGTATCCCTCCTTTTTCCCCTACTACGCGTCTTGACAATCTCAGCCTGATATCATTTTCAATAAACACATTTCTTCAATGAGCCATATTTACGAAACTATACAGTGTCCCTCTGATTAACAGCGGTTTGTAGTACTGAACGCAGCCTCTGCGCCAACTGTCACGGAATTTAATACGTTCCATATCCGTGCATTGACAGTATAATTAGATTTACATAATATGACCAACATATGCACGTGTGTAGAATGTGTTTAGCATATATGTTTCAGTCGCCATTGCGACCATCTTGAGGGTAACTCGCAGGAATGTTAGGTATCCAAACAGTCTTGTCAGAACGCATAAGTGAACCACTGGATGTTTCAACGAATGTCTTAAACTTTTTATATAGTCACTGATTATCAGCTTATCTGCTGTGAAACTCGGATAAATTCAGTTATTGAAAAACACGTAAACACCGGGTGTGTTGTGTGTAGTTAGCGTACACTGTGTATCATTTTTAGATGTGTTTATCACAGTCTCATGTGATACACACATTTAGTGATTTTCCTTCCTTTTAGGAAAATCGTGTACGTACTCTGACGTGGGAAGAGGGAACGATGCAGTTAAATATGGACATCGTCGGCGTAGTGACCAGGCTACGGCTTGTAGGACCGAGGAATCATCGTTCGATTTTCGGCAGGGTAAAGAGAATTTTCCGTTCTCCAAAGTGCCCGGACCGGCTCTGGGGCCCACCCAGTCTTCTGTTCCGTGAGTACCGGGTCTCTTTCCCCTAGGGCCAAGCGGCCATGGCGTGAAAATGAGAACACACGTCCGTCTGTTGCCGAGGTTAAGAGTCAGCGGAGCTGTGCCTCAACCCCCCCCCCCCATACCTTCGTGGTTTGCGCGGTGACATTTACTTTTTTAGGGCAATAAAGAAAACTTCAGTAAAGAAGGTTTGCCCCTGTTTACTCTGGTATTTGATTCCATGTTAGTATGGTCACATCACATATTATTTCGTTACCATAATATCTGATTTGTGTTTTATTTGATAATGTTGAAGAAATGTATGATTTGTCGTTTCTGCTTCGTTCCAAAACCAGTTTTTTTATTTTTTCAAGGACATAGATGCCGGTATATCTTACTGTTGTTTACCTCCGGAAATAGTCTGTAATACCAGACTTTTGTAAGTTAAGGTTGTCCCTTTGCATAAATATGCACCACTCGATGAAGGCGTATGGTTCGGAGATGCATAACTACTCGGATTAGAGCCGGTCACTTTGTGGTAGCGAAGGGGAAAATTCCACTTCATCGTGCGGATCCGTGGCCTTCAAACACGTAGCCAGCCTCGTTGCTACTTGGACTGTCCATCCATATTCCTCACTCATATGTGTGTGTGCGCGCGTGCTTGTACAGGACAATATAAATGAAGGGTAAATTAGGCACGGAGGTGGGCAGAAGGATGGAGTGTCAATGAAGCGACTTCGGGTCTAATGACGTCCCACCAACGTCTTGTTTGTATCATTTTGTGTTTCATTGAGGTTGTTAACATAAGCTAGTTTTCTTCTTGGACTGCTTGACCTTTGTAGGCGGGACCGATAGGCGTTTCTGAAACGTTTCGAAGCAACCACCAACTTTCGCGACACAACAACCCAGAAGAGCAAGACGTCTCGTGCTAACATATGGTTATGTAAACATGTTGTTACGTAAACTTTCGTATTCCCGTGTTCGGATGTCCGTCCAGCGTTGCAAGACTGACTTTGAAATCCTCACTCCAACTGTATTTCCTGCAGAAAGTATTAAAAACAAAGGCGATTATTCGTATAGGTGATGGTAATCTTGTTTTGGGTTGATGGAATGGTTTGAAGGTATGCTGTATTGTTGACGTTTTGCTGAAACGTTCTCAATGATTCTACTGTCAACGTTGTTTATAAGAACTGATCATATTGTCGTTTCGACCTTGAAGATGGAGGCTGCATGTTTCTGTTATAATTTACCCTTCCATTTTTTTCTGTGGAGACAGAAGAATAAAGTATTTTTGACTGAACGATAGCATAAACGTTTGTGAGTTTATCTTGATCTTCGTCTGTCATACTTGTCTTAAGCCTGACACCAAAAACCTGTTGTTCACTTCGTGCATTATAACTGATTATTATAGCAACAAATGCACATACGATATGTAAAACGTGTTAGAGACTTTGGCATGTATATACTTACGAGTTAGTGATAAATTTTACGTATTTTGTTAAACCGGACAGCTTCATTGGTCTTTGTGTTCTTATAATTGAATATTGTTTGTGCCTGTTGAACACTTACAAATTTAGTGTCATTCATTCCATGGTTTATCAACAAATGTAATACCATTTTACATATGTATGCGCATTTGTGGATATAATAATAAAAAAAACTGGTCACTGGTCCTTGTTGTTTATTAACCATTTTGGAGGTAAGGGGAGCCGGAGTAGTGTAGTCGGTTTACTGCCTGGGCTACAGGCTGGCCGTCCGAAGAATCGTGGCGTGACTGTTGGCAGAGGCGATAGATTTTTCTTTTCAACAACGCTTCTAGATTGTAGGGCTCACCTAGCGGGCTATTCATTGGGTGGCGGGTGCTGTTTCCCTGGGTAAAGAGACCGGGCCATGAAGCTGACTCCTGACCTCCAATTTGTGCCGAGGCGAAGAATGACTGGAGCTACACCTCCATTCTCCATATGCCTTTATTTCTTACACATGGGCGACTTTACTTTACCTTAAAATTAAGAACACATTTTGATAACACGATGTACCGAAAGCGGAGAGGCTTTAAGTAAGTAAAGAACGGCACTGAAACTTTGCGCTCCTGTTATATTTACTGAGCTCTTACATGTCGGCCAATTTACCTGTGTAATTCAGTATGCAAATGGTTTCGGACCGGATAGTAGGATAGCGGTCTGTGGTATCGATCAGCTGTCGGGTCGTACTAGCTAAAACCGAATGGCTGGGGCGTGCAGGGACTCCACACCTTTCCCGAGGGCTAGAGAACAAAGGAACACACCCTGCGTTGGGTTTTGGACGTGTCCTGTTTTACGGAATCGCGTCTGAAATCGGTTGAAATACAGACAGACAAAACACTATTCATTAAGGCTTCTTACCCTTTGAAGGCGAAAAATAACTGGAGTTTTATGTAGAGATTCGGTTCGTACTGCGCAGTAAACAAGCATTGTCTGTTACAGAAACCAGGCAGCTAACATTTGAATAGGATATCTCGACAGTTCACTTCCCATCACCTTACCTTCTTCACTTCCAAACGTTTCCCTTGCTGCCAGCCTACCTTTACCAGAAGGACGAATGTTTTCCTTGGTTTTCCGCTCCCGTAGAGCAAATGTTGGGTTGGTACACAATGTGCACGTTGCACTACGTGTTTCGTTTGCAGCCCTCTTTAAAACGACTTGCAGATTTTTGCCAAACCTCAGCCTCACATCGTGAAGAAAGTACCTTCATAATGCTGGCCTCCGAACACAAATTTCAGCCCAAATGGTCAGTTTCGTTTTTCTGCTGCCTTCTGTCAACAAGCCACTGTCCATCATCCTACTTTCTTTAGTTCCCAACGCTGAACGTTGTGTCCACCCTACCTGTAACACGAGGACGGGAGGGCACTACCTGGAAACTTTAAGGGCAGTACATTTTCTGTTTCGCCCTGTAATAATACTTCAGTTCAATTCAATTTCCTATTTATTAACATGCTAGTTAAATAGCACAGGGCCAATTATAAAACTAGCAAAAAATTCACGAAATTAACGGTACTAACATGCAAAACAAACTTAACAGCGCAGGACAAATATTAGATACATTTTAAGATGTTGGTGGTGTAAAATGGAAATGATTGATACTACAGCCTGAAGTTTTATTTGAGCCATATATTTGATCACATTATGTCCCATCGCTTGTTGTATGAACTTAGCCGACTCAGTGCCGTGCCCATGGGTGACTGATCGACGTATATAGGCGTCAAAAAACCAGTCATCGGTCGTAGCAGGGAGCCCACTGGAGCATTGCGTGATCCTGCATGATAACGTGTCTAAATAGGCTACAAATTCTGCAAGGAATGTTTCAAATGCGGACTAAAATTCCCTGAAGCGCCTGTTCCAAACGCGAAAACAATGACATTTAAGAGCACGGGCGTACGAAGTTCTGTAAAGGGCCACAACTCTCATTGTGGGCTGGTTCGCGAGCCGCACATATAAAATTCACAGTAAGTAGTATACCAGACCCTTTAAATTATCGTGTGATTTTGTGTAATATGTACATGATTTACAACTGTGTCCGCGGGCCGGGTGATAGTATATAGCCTGGCGGGCCTCGGGTTGGATACCCATAGTTTAGAGGAACAAGTTCCTTTCTACGCAGAGAGAGAACACGCAGAAGACACGTACTGACTGAAAACTAGACAAAATATTGGTGCTGCTAGATTTGAGACATCTCCGAGAAAGTTTTTGGTTTGACTGGAACAGCAAGCGCGCGTGTCTGCACATTTTTATCCATATACAGCTGTGATTATAAACACTACCACTAATCCTGAAGCAAGATCGAATTTTGTGAACCGGTAAATTCATGGCGCGCAAGGAGGAGAAATACCCATCGGTCGTCCTGTGTAGTGATGGAACTTTGTTTAAAGTCAGTCGATACGCGAGCCCTCAGAATAGCAGTTTTCCCATGGTAATAATGTACGAAGTACCATTACGTATGTTAATGGGTTAGTGTGTGGTGTGCTTTTGATAACCTTGGCCCCGAAATCACATCGGTATATTGCATCTGACACCATTTCTTGCTCACCTGTCCGATTACGAGAGAACATGCTTCTTGTTTCTGTAAGCTCACACCGCAAACAAATCTGTGCGTTGTCTGGAGAGTGGTTTTGGTGACAGAATCATAAGCAGCGGATTGTGGCCTACTCGTTAGATCGATTTTTTTTTTTGGGACGTTAACGTGTCGTAATAATACTTAAGTGCTGTGGGGGGAAGCGTTCAGATGTACAGCCTTCATCTTCGGCGTCAGAACATGATGTGCAATGAAAAACTTGTTTGTTAGATGTGACGTGTCTGCGAGCAGCCGAAGGAAGCCATTTTCAGCACCCCCTTTGAATATGGCTATTAAAATCTTAATATCAACTGCAGTTCTTTGAACTACGCAGCGTGGAACCCGACCCAACGGCGAGTTTGATTTGCGGCAGGAAGTGACCAACGATCTGGGTCAGTTATAATAATGATACTGTATTTGTTTGTCGGTTTATGGCGGTAACTGATGGACCACGAAATTGGATTCTGCAGAATTTATGAACGTATCTACAAATTTTGTACAGAACACTTAATGTGTTCGTGTAATGTAAATTATAGATTCCACAAAGGATGGCGTGGGAGACACCGGTAGCGTGCAAAAGAAAGACGATCATTGCATACGAAGTTTAAGTTGGGAAAATTGAAGGGAAAGGAGGCCAGGTAGGGGACTAGACGTAGATGGTCATAATATTAAAGTGTGCCGCATAGAAACCAGAGGATTTTGACTGGATTTATGCGGTTCGGGATAAGATTCGATACGCGGTGAAACGCAGAAAATTTCTTGACGAGTTATAATTTTCAGGTGATACATCCCCCTTGTCTTCAATAATCGATAGAAAAAAATATATATATATATATATAATTGCACAGTCTAACACAACTTTTTATTAAGTAATTGCAATTAAAAGAATTAAATCATTTTTAACAGCAACATGTTTCGGCTTATCTTATAGAGCCATCTTCAGGATGAGCTCTACAAAGTGTTATACACAATTAGCAGTGCTTTATGGAGTACGAGATGGTCTATAAGAAGAGCCGAAGCATGTTGCTGTTTTAAATGATTTAATTATATTTTAATTGTTATTACTTATTAAAAAGTGGTGTTAGACTGTGTAATTATGTATATATGGTAAAGGTAAAGTGATCCCGTTACAGGCCCGGTGTGGCCCAGAGGGTGGGTAGAGGTATAGCTCTTCTCTTCCGTGACTGCGGCACTAGAGGGAGGTGAGTGATCAGCAGCGCGCCCCGGCCGCACTTTACCCCCGGGAAAGACCCGTTACCCATTTTACAGGAGGCTGGGTGGGCCCCAGGGCTGGGCTGGACGGGCGGAAAATTTCGTCCCCACCGGGGTTCGATCCCGGACCATCCAGCTCGTAGTCACTCGCTATACCGACTGAACTACCCGGCCAACGTGCAAGTATATATATATATATATATATATTTATTTATTTATTTATTTATTTATCTATCTTGACGAGCTAAGTGACTGTTAGCATCCGATGATGTTCTCTCCACTTAGTTCAGTTACAGACATTGAGAAGGTGCGAACATGTGAGGTAAGGCTGTGTTGTGTTAGGTTTTGGCTGTTGTCAGGTAGTGAGAACATAAAATTCTGAAGTGCTTTTGACGATGATATAGCAAGGTCTTGGTACTTTTTCTGGATAAGAATATACAGGTCATATTTTGTGAGAAGCCATTCTTTGTTTCTGTGGCGCTGCAGCCCAAATCGGGCCTCAGACCGCTTCGTTTAAGTTCCTAGATCACACACACACGCACGCACGCACACTTCGGTAGGACTCCTCTGAACGAGTGACGAGCTGTGCAGAGGCCGGCACATACACAGCACACAACAAACAAGAGACTAACAACCACCCATTCAGGGGGATTTGTACCCGCAATCCCAGCATTCGAGCGCCCTAGACCGAACTTTCACCGGGATCTGCACGACCCATTTTGTTTGGCCAAAGTTAAGTTTAGGGTTTTCAAATACAATAAATCGGTGTATAGTCTCTTACATCGCCCTTATATAGTTGACAGAGTTATATGTAATAAAAGAATGCAGTAGGTTTCCATACATTCCCGGACCCTAGTAATCAGATTGACTGTTCGTCTACTTACGGATGCTCTTTCAACTCCCTACATCCAAATAAGGCCATTCGTTTTGTGATTGATTGGTAGAAGTGAACTCTAAACCATAACGTACAGGCACATAACTTCTATTAGGCAGATGCAGATAAACGCGAACAAGACAGGCAAAGTACGCATGCCGTACCATTGAGCCGCGTTGGTGCAACCAGTGTTGCAGTGGGAAAGCAGTGAGTATTACATATTCTGAGTGTGTGTTTTTTAGTCTTTGGTATACAACGTGCAATGCGCATGCTCCATTTTATATTTTAGTTTGTGGCCTTTCCGACTTTACCGTATTTATCCACATTATCTCATAAACGGAACGATTTTCGGGGAAAAAAATTTACCGAACAAAAAATATGTATTTTGATTTTTTCTACAAATTTTATCTAAAATTAAAAACGGTTCTCCTTCTCAGAAGAATCAAGGAAGGCATGATTAAAAATTTATATTCGGCTTCATGTAAAGTACCCGTTATTCTTGTCAGATTTTAATGGAACTTGAACTTCTCGACAGAATTTCGAAAAATACTCAAATATAAAATTTTATGAAAATCCTTACTGTGAAAGACGGACGGACAGACAGACATGAACAAGCGAATAGTCGCTTTTCGAAATTTTACGAATGCGCCAAAAAATCTAACCGCTGACACTTTTGTCCTTATTCTTTCCCCATTCAGCGGGTCATTTTAATATCAATGAATGCGTTCGCTGGGCGGCAGTCATTCCTGAAAAGACCATTGGCCAGAATGTGACGTCATGTAGTTTGGTAGGTAGATAACAACGTTTCGGAGGTGGTACTGTCTCCGAATTCATTCTTCTGTATCCTGAAGATGGAAACAATACCCTACTCCGAAACGGCTTCCGTATCTACCGCCCCATACGCCACTACATTGCAGAAGACAATATTTATTGCCTTTGCTTTGAGAAATTCATTTCACATCACACTGTTTTAATGCTTGAATGAGCGTTAACCTTTTCAAGTCCACCAATAACTGTACGGTAACTTATATGCCATGTGCTGTAACATAATCGCAGTTTGCCCACACATTGTAGCTATTTATGTGTTTCTTGTGATTTTCAAAATAAACACCATTTGTTTCCTTACCAGCATGAAACGTTGGTTCCTTATAACAGAGACAGACTGTTTACTGTCAGGCATAACATGAGCTGTTGTATGGAGACAGACTGTCAAGCAGTGCCTTGGCTCGACCGTTTAGTAACTGGCGTCGAATTTTGTGGCGGACAAAGTGGCACTGTAGCGGGTTCTCTCCCGAGTGCTTCGGTCTTCCACTAATGCCCGATAACCGTATTCGTCTTGAAAAGTACTCTCAACCGGACAATAGGGCGAAGCCTGGGACAACATGCGACGAAAGTAATGCTCATTGGAAAATCAGCAAATGTCAAGAAAAGAAAATACTCTTTTTTTTTTTTAAGTACACACCTGCACATGTTGGTTTTGGGGCTGTGGATAGTCTTAATGCATATTAAGGCCCTGTAGACATACCTTCTACATGAAAATAATAATAATAATAATGTTTATTTACTGCAGATGGATTGTCACCCGCTGGCAGTCGTTATTTTACGTGTGAGTGATACATAGTGTAAAATCGGAAGACCACAATATTATTAGTGGTCTTACACAGGAGCCTAATTGATGGGGTTATTTGCATTGCATAATGACAGAAGTAGGTCACATGAAGATTCCCATAAATGTATGCGGTCATTTGGTTTATCTTTCCGATAAACCCAGCTTACCCTTATCTGAAGCAATTTATGTGCACTGAAGATGGTCGAAGGGCAAGGAAAACAAGCATTTGTCGACTGACCCAAGGTCACTGAAAGTACGAGCATTGCAACATAAATTCACCGACGTTTGTGTCGTTAATTTCACTGCTTATCAGTTGGGACCTCGAATACCGTTAACGAACTCTTTTAATAACAGTAGTGGATAGCAGTTTTGCGTCATATACGAGACATCACGATGTCAAGTGTCAGTGCAGGGACCAGCAGTCCTTTTGCAGACGTATTGCGGAACTTTCGTCAGGAACAAAAAGGAACGCCAGTTTCCAACTGTAATACTGAGGGTGTAGCATATGTGAAGTCACTCGAATTAGAAGCGTCTTACCACCTGAGATAGTCTTGTTATCTTGAAACATTATACCGTCATTTTCTTTATAACACTCTCCGATTGATAGCTGAAACCAAATTTATATTACCACAGCCATTTATGTCAAGGTATAGTTTAACTTTTACCTCTACATGTAGTTCGTCAAAGTGACTCATGTAGGTTTCTATCCCGAAATTATGCGTTTCATGTTTTTCATTAACGAGAAACGTGTCGTAGATTTAAATTCCCTGAGAACGCTGGCCTAACCCAGTTTTTTCGTCGAGTAATAATTCATGTCGTCGATCATGGTTTCCACAGTTTCCTTAATATTAAATTTTCAAATATTTCTAACTTGTGAGATATAACGCGGCAGTCCGATACATGCAGAGAGTAGTAACGTATCTTCTGTATGTTTTAATTTCAAGGTATTACTAGCTACCATTAACTGAATAATCTTCCTACATTTATTATTGTGCTGATTCTTCTTCTGAATTCAGAGTTCCCAGAGTTTGCAGTTTTGAATATTTTGGAAATATTTACTAGTGGATGTCGTACTGTGACTTGACCAAAAACCACAAATGAAGAAAGAATATTCGTATCTCCGGTGCTCTTCTCCCAATTATCTTGCCCTGAAACCTGAGAAATCACGTAAGTTGACCTGTATGTTACTGTCCTGGCAGCAGCGTTACTGGTTCTACTTTTCTGAGGAGTTGAAAACAACCAGATAGGAATGGCGATGATGAATATCGCTCCTGTTGTGTAAAAAGGAGCTAACTGCCACGTTGAGATGATTTGAGTTATGTGTAGCAAATCATTCAACTAATGGTCTTCTGTGATGTAGCAAAGGTGACCAACATACGTGTTGGATATTGACCCTCTCAGAGCATTTGCTAATATGTTGAAGAGAGACTGTGTACGTATGAACTAACATTTAGGCGCGTTCGCGTAACCATTGTTGCAGTGGAAAGGCAATAAGTATTACATATTCCGAGTGTGTGTCTGTAACCTAAGTTATCCAACATGCAATGTGCATGCGCATCATCTGTGGCCTGTCGGGCGGTACGGAATTTTTCCACGTTATCTCATAAATAGCACGATTTTCGAAAAGAGCTATTGGACATAAAATGTGTGTTTTGATTTTCACTACAACTTTTGGCTGAAAAATTCTCATTCTAGGAAGAATTGAGCGAGATATGATCACAAATATATATTGGTCTTTATGTAAAGTACTCTTTATTCTTGTCCCATTTTAGTGAAACTCGAATTTTCAGACATATTTTCGAGAAGTTACTCAAGTACGAAATTTCATGAAAATCCTTTAATTGGGAGCCGAATTATGCCATGCAGGCGGACAGATGGACGCAGTGGCAGTCGGGAGCACATGTCGATGCTAATTGTCGGTTTTCGCCATTTTGCAAACGCGCCTAAAAAGTAGCCATCTTCTTGGTTCTCCTTAAAATTCATGTTTTGTGAGATGTCTTTTTACAAAACAAGGGCGATATGATTATTGGTGGTAATAAAACACAGATTAGCAGGCGTGACTTTCACATTATTCTTTCAGTGCGTTGCTAATTGAATTATATATTCTATCAGCACCAACAGATGCACTATTCTGGATATTGGTATTTAATATTAATTTGCTGCTACATGTTTCGGCGTGATCGCCATCTTTAGGGAGCTTACACCAATGTAGTTACAACATACGTCAATAAATTCCTTTTACAAAAATCACATATATCATATGTGCAGTTTTAGTTGAAACTTACAATTTTTAAAATGTATTATAAAATGACGGTGTAGTCTGTTATTGGTTATAAGTTGTCTCCCATCGATACACCCACAACAACATGCAGCTCCACATATTCTCATGGGTGGCGGCGGCGGCGGCAGCGGCGGCGGCGGCGGGGGGGGGCAATACGTTAGTATGGGGACGGATCTATCTCGGATCGAAAGAAATAGATATTGGTAGAACAAAGAACCAATTGAACAACCTGTAATGAACAACAACATATACCATAATTTTATAATATACTTTAAGTACTGCACATTTTATCTAAAACTGCACATTTGATATATGCGATTTTTGTAAAACTAATTTATTGCTGTATGTTTTAGCTACATTGGTGTAAGCTCCCTGAAGATGCGCCATCTTCATGCCGAAACATGTAGGAGCAAATTAATTTTAAATACACAGTATTTAGAGTACTGCGTTTGTTGGTGCTGATAAAATTTGTAAATTAAGTAAACAGGACCTTGATGGAATTCGAACTCATGGCCCCACGCCTGCTAGGTGCACGGACCGCAAGCGAAAATAAGGAAGTATATAATTCGTGAATGCGCTTGCTAGTTTGAATTCGAGGTCTTATCACCCACTGACTGACGTACTAGAAACTTTTTCCATTATATGAGAATGTTAACTTCCTCCTCTGAGGAGTACAGGAAGAGAGATTTCGGGGGTTAATATAATAAGCATGAGGAACTGTCATGATAATTTAGACCAATCGTATTCGTGCAAACCTGAAACCGCCGCCTGTAGTCGAACAGGAGGGAAGTTACTGAACATGTGTAACTGCCAGCTTTTCATAGAATATCTTGCAACCAGTAATGGATAAAGGTAAGGCAGTCCCATTACAGGCCTGGACAGGCCCTGAGGGTTCCAGGAGGTTGAGGCTCCCAGATTTCAAGACAATCGGCAAATGAAGGTGGTAAGGTTGTCAGCCCTACTCACCGGCCGCCTTTACCCCCAGGAAACATTCCTGGTACTCGTTGGTGTTGCTGGTCCCGGTGGCCGCGCGGTCTAAGGCGTAGGTCTATGGCCGCTCGCCTGCTGAGATTGTGGGTTCGAATCCCACCGGGGGCATGGATGTTTGTCTTTTGTGAGTGTTATGTGTGTTGTCAGGTAGAGGTCTTTGCGACGAGCTGATCACTCGTCCAGAGGAGTCTTACCGACTGTGGTGCGACGTTGTGTGTGATCTAGAAAACTCGTGAATGAGGAGGCCATGGCCCAGCGGGGGCTGTCGCGCCAAAAACAAACTAACAAATTCATTATTGTTAGAGGCTGAGTCGACCCTAGGGCCATAGTGCGGCCGGAAGGATATAAATGAAAAATTTCAGTGACACAATCGGGAATCGAACCCGCGACCTACCGACTGCGCCACCGCGCGCCCCATCTGGCAACCTGTACTTCGTTAAATGCGTACTGTTCGTTTCCAGTGATTCTTTTTCTCATGCCTGTGAAACGTACTCTAAAATCGAACTGGACGTGATCCAGTGTAGAAATCAGTATGGGTTTGTGGTGCAGCTTAGTTTTTGTCGTGGTCTGATTAATCCGGCTAATAAATTTATTGTGATATTCAAAACATTCGGTGAGTGATAACTTGCCACGCTGAGAGAACACACATATGTGAGTACAAGGTCGCCTTGTTGCCAGACCATCCACTTGAACTTGAACATTTATTGAGCAATACTTCGCCTTAGTAACAGCATGCACAGACCCAAAATTTCTTCCTCTTGATTAACTGTTTAACGCGTGTCACCCGCTGGAACATTTAAAAGAAAAACTTCGCAGGGTTAACGTAATGAAAATCATTTCGTCTCTGACTCGACTGTGTAAAGTGTGGTGGTGCTTAGGCTCCTCCTCTTCCATTTTTAAGGTAATGGCTGAGTTCTCGGACATACTATAATAAACATGCCGATCACAATGCCTGCGCGGTGGGAAGTTGGTATCTTTGGTGCGAATCTCAACAGAAGTTTGAATGAAGGCCCACACTTTATCTGTGTTTGTGTTGTGCGGAGGTGGAACCATTGCGATGGGCTGATCCACATATCCAAGAAATCCACCAAAACATTCACAGTTTCTGGAGTTAATTCTGAACTGGAACATTTAAAAGTTTCGAGTCTTTAAAAGATAAAGGACGTTACATAAAACTGTAGTCTGCCGGAGAAAGTGTAACGAAGACTGGCGCTGATTGATGTAACTTTCGCCACTTGACGGTCCGTGTCGCTGAGCAACTACAGCTACAAGCCTTTGAATGGAATCTCGGAACAGTTTGTAGGCGCCTTCTCAAAATTGCGAAAAGCGACCATTTTTCTCATCTTGTCTGTCGGCCCGTCCGCATGGAACAACTCGGCTCCCACTGCACGGATTTTCATTTAATTTGATATTTGATTATTTTTCGACAATCTTTGGAGAAAATTCAAGTTTCATTAAAAACCGAAAAAAAATAACTGGTACTTTACATGAAAACCGTCATTATTAATGATCATATCTCAGATCTTCTTAGAATGAGAAATGTTTCAGACAGAAGCTGTAGATTATATCAAAGCACCGAAGAATAAAATCCTACTAGATGCCACTTATTACTTTATTATGCTTACGTTAGGCTCAACATGTTTCGGGCACCACTATGCCCATCATCAGGAGCTCACGACGATAGCGTTGGTTACCACATAGGCCGTCTGGTTCTCGAGTTGCTGCTGGTTGGAAGTTTGGTACAGGTAGGATGGATGAGTGTCCGGACTGAGGCTGTGAGTCGCGTTACAGCCTTCGGTCCGGACACTTATCCATTCTGCCTGCACTTAACTTCCAACCAGCGGCAACTCGAGAACCAGACGGCATATGTGGTAACCAACGCTATCGTCGTGAGCTCCTGATGATGGGCATAATGGTGCCCGAAACATGTTTAGCCTAACGTAAACATAATAAAGTAATAAGTGGCATCTAGTAGGATTTTATTCTTCAGTTATCATTATGATGCATGGTCCAATATACATCAAAACACATTTAGGTTCAGTAACATTTCCCCCCCCCCCCCGAAAATCTTGCCTTTTTTGAGATAATGTAGAAAAAAATTTAAGCCGCAAAGGAAACAGTTTCCAAATTGGGCCAAGCGCCTTTAATGCTGCAAACCGAAGGCAACAAAACACCAC
>Ga0131853_10004817_pt1 | contig 24225 bp, 18 predicted proteins | sample TergutLab28metaG_FD_92764 | JGI IMG/M metagenome (GOLD analysis project Ga0131853, IMG submission 92764) | Labiotermes labralis P1 segment gut microbial communities from Petit-Saut dam, French Guiana - Lab288 P1 (version 2) (version 2) | ecosystem: Host-associated > Arthropoda: Insects >...
AAGTCTAACAAGACTTAACTTGCACCCGAATACATATATACAACTGCAAAAATCTGTAATTCTTGGCACATGTTCAATTGTAAGAAACTTTTTAAACTACAAGTAAGACCACCGAGCCTAATCTTGTTGATTACTGCATCCCAGGAAATGTGAATATTTCCCAGCCAAAGCTGAGAAGTGAAAAATTCGATGATGATGATGATAATAATAATAATAATAACAATAATTTTATAAACTGCAATTGGGTTGTCACCCGTTGCCAGTGGTTATTTTACATGTATATAAAATGTGAAATTGGTTACTAATAAATTTAAGTCGGGAGGGCTACATGAGAAGCATGTAGTGGCAACTTGGAATCTTGTGAACCATCTCAGCATTTGCTTATAGACACAGGGAAACCAAGAAAACCTGTGTCGAAATGACCGGTTGCAGGACCTTCCGAATACTGGCCTCTAGCCAGCAGTCCGGCATCTAAAGTAAAAACTTTTCTGTATATACAGAAATTGGTATATGTCATGCGTTTATGTTGACTGGCTGTTGGCAGTTCCGTTCCGATCCTGCCAACAGCCAGTCAACATAATCGCAAGACATTTACCAACTGCTGTATATACACAGCAGTACCTCCTGATGATGAGCAGTAAGCCTGCTCGAAAAATGTAGAGGTTAAATATTGAAATAATTTGTAAGTAAATAGTGCATCCTGTTGGTTCTTATTGCTCAAACTAGTCACTTAATTACTCTAGATTTTAATGCCGTTTGCGAAATATCCGACCTTTATTCCAGTTCTTCAGATGGTACCAACAATCATTTGACTACGCTGAAGGCCTTCTGTCAGCACAATACGATGCGACACGAGGGCAAGTTGCATGCAGCATGCTCCATGTAACAGACTGCTCTGAAGTAGATATCAAACAGCTAAGGCAAAATTCGGGGTGTTTGGGAATCTACATTTACAGCGCGCGACAAAATAAATTTCAGTAGTGGTTGGAACACTACAGATTGCTTTTGAATAATTTTTATGAACTATGAAGCACGTGTTATTGAAGGTACAAAATTTAAATAATCTAGTAATTTGGGGTGAACATTCAAGGTCTAATATCACTTCATGATTAACAACTGAAACACGTTATCCCTGCATGCAAGACTATTATAACTACCAGGTCCAAATTTACTGTTTTTTTACTAGTCCACGTGTCCCTTTTCAAGATCACGTGGTTTAATTTAAGAATTTTGTTCTGAGCCCGCTCTTGTACTCATCGCACAGTTCACGTGCAATTCTGGAGGCGTTTGACGAAATGGCCCAGTTTCTGTCGCAGACTAAATTCGCTAGGCTAATGCTATGGCTGGCTTTACTTGTCACTTTTTTTATTAAAAAGTGAATTAGAACTGTAATCGTACGTGGACGACCCTCGCTTTTAGATCTCCAAGGAAACAATTTCGTAGTGAATTGAGATAGGCCTAATTTTCTTTAATACTGTAGACGTTGTGTGATATTTCGGGAAGAATTTGTATCGTAATTAAATGCGCTAAGAAACATTTCACGTTAAGAAGTGTGAATGAACTGCTACAGGCGAGGTTCCAAGTTTAAAATGTGAATCGCGAATTGGTTACATATGGAGCTTAATTTGTTCTCGTATTTGGAAAAGCATTGTACATGTCACATATATCTGTCGACAATAATCAGGACTGAAAATGATTTTGACATAATTTAGAAATTAAATACTGTAAATAAATTTTTATGCATATTATATTAAAAACAACTTATTCCGAATAGTTTATACTCGGCACAAAAATGCAATAAAATTTGTTACTTTCCTTCTAATATTCAAATACAAATTCAAATCTGCTGCAAGTACCCGTGCTTCTTTATACCACAAAAATTTGGAGCAACTCAAAGTTTGAAGCCTTCCTTCAAATGCAACCACTTCATAAAAACCTTTTCAATAGAAGCTGTGTCATTAGATGGCCAGTTACACTGTTGTTCTCCACTGCACTCAACCGGACATGAAAATACCCGAACAACTGACCTAAGCCTGGCAAATAAAGGACCGCTACCCGTATGGGAGTTCCGATTTTCACTTGTCTCTTCAGTGTCATCCTCTAGTGGACATTTTATGTACTATGATAACTTTAATATGGCGTGCATTTAAAGAGACCTTCGTTACAGATGTATTTTATAGTAAGTTTTATTAACATATATATTTTACAATTGTAATTACGAAACTATTACGATTTGTAAAATCACTTCTTATTTGATCTGTAATAAACTTGAAATCAGACACAATTATGCTACAGAGGACGATGTGTGTTTAAATTCGTACAAGAAAATAATGTTCTTGTATAAACTTTGTAAATGTTTTTTGTTTCATTTAAATACAGTCATCCAATTTTAATCATAAAATTAAAGTCTTTAAAATTAAACAATGAAAATTTTCACAAATAACTTCGCGTACCACCAAAAGATTTTCCGCTTATCACCAGGTGAAAATCACTGCACTGGATATATGTTGGGAATCGGAGCGAAAGTGATCAATAAAAATTGCATCCAGGAAGAAATTAACAGTAGATACATTTAACAGAATGCTTGCTACCGTGCAGTTCAGAATCTTTCCAGCCTAATATTTGGAAAGCTTTATGAAAACGACAGTCGAAATGACTGTTCTGTGAGGGCGTGGGACTTTGTCTCTCACTTTGTGTCACTTTGTGTTCCATCCAGAACATAGCGGCTGCAATTTTCGTTACCCTGTTCACAAGAGCCAGCTACTGAACTCTCTATCGGTATAGTTCGCGAGCGGACTAAGGCCACACAGTTATTAACGTCGGATACTATCCAACGCTACCAAGCAGGATTGAGAAATGTTAAGAAACAGCGAAGGAAGATAACAATAAGGTAACATTTCTACAGTGAAATTCGGGGAACTGACTAAATTGCACTAGCACTCAAACATACATTTATTATTGAAGAACTCCTTTATGCCGCAGTTACAGCGCCAATCTGGCGTTTGCCTTTCAGTGCGAGGATTTTTAGTTGTTTCTTTTGAACCACTGTTAAACCAGTTTCGTCTACGTTGAAAGTAAGTGAAGGTGGGTAATCATGAGCAGCAAACTCTTTTACGTACAAATCAAAGCAAATCCCCGCTTGTTCCTTGCTGAATCCTGTGGCTCTGACAGTGGGTGTTCCTGTTGGTTGAAGCAACGACAGCCCTTTCATACAACGTTTGAACTAGTCTTTGCCCGCTGCTTCTTTGGCGATTGAAAATGGACTGGGGATTTTTATTCTGAACAGCTAACTGGAAAGCAACTCTCCTAACGTCGTCTCGAGTGCATCCGAATTATTTCCGTTCAATTAATAAGATATTCAACAAGCTTCTCTTCAAGAGCTGGAGGAATAGTTGGCTTACGGCCCAGTTTTGACTTGGTGGCTTGAAAAGGGTCCCAATTTGAGCAAACGTAATCGTATAGTGTAGAACGAGGCAAGTTATATTTTTTGCAGCTGCTAGATATCCCATTTCTTTGTTACATACCGCCTTGATTGCTTGTATCAGGTTTTCCGTGTCCTTTGACTTCATACCCGATCTTATTTGAATTTTGCTTGCAGACATCTTGCAGAAGCAGTTCATCAAGTTTATCAACCCTGTCCTCCTCCTTGCATTGAAAAGAGAAAATAATAGTGCAGAACTGCAAACAATGTGATATTCATGTAGATATCGTTGGATTCGCAAAGCGTTTACGGTCGTAATTTGTTCCAAATCAAGTGAGACCTCGTTTCCTGAAATTATTTAAACCGTCGTAAGGTGTTGAATTTCAAGCAGCAACTGCGACTCCTCAAAAGAAAGACCAATTGACAAGTGGCAGGTGATGTCGGATACTGTACGACATTACCGCTCTCTGTTATCCGACATTTACGACCACCTCGCGCCTAAAGTAGAATTGTTCTTAGACAAAAGCTACTGGGCCTATCAACATCAGCCACAGTGCATCTGACAGCGAAAATCATGCTCATTCGAACGTAGTATACTGAACTGCCATAAATTTAATAGTAACTGCACACTTAACGAAGGTGTGCTTGCCTGCAAAACTTCGATTTCTTGTAAACACACAAAAGTAGCTTTACACGTGACGCAATCCACTTTACCAATATGGCGATAGGTCACAACAGGTTTTCTGTGATTGAACTTAGTTCACATGCTTTTTGTAAGATTGCAGCACCAGTATCACCGAGACGGGGGTATGCGGAATTACCAGGCCTATCGGACAATCCCCTCCCTTCCTATACATCCCAGTTCGTATCAAGCTTCTCGTTGTGTATCTTTTCATCCTACATTTTCTCATTCGCGACTCTACTGCAATATGTAGCACCTCTGGAAGTGCAATATCATGTAGTTTTATGGAGATAAGGATTTATCGTCCTCTTCACAATTATCCATACTTGATAGCATAAGGTTGGCATGGAATGGTGCAATATGCGTCATATAAGAAAAGCAAGCAGGCAGACATTTTTTTGTTTGTTTTTGTTTTTAGCGAGAAATTCCAGTCCATGGTAAGGTCGCCATTTTGTTTCGGAAGATGCAACCAACCTACCATTCAGGCAACTGATCCTGAGGCGTTTCAGTCCATTTCTTCACATCTTACTGACTTACGAGGCAAAAGACGGTCAGAAAGCTTCTAAGTTTCTATTTTATTCCCTGTTGAAACCCTTGTCCAGTATGATGGATGAATATTTCTACCACTTGCCCATAGGAGTCAGATTACTGTTCCTTTCACTCCCTTTTCATTGTTGTCTTGTCATATTCTTGACCAACCGCCTCCAGTGTTGTGAAGCTTCTAAGGCCAATGTCAATGTGAAATTTCATCAAAATCTGTTCAGTCATAACATTACATGGCTGATTAAACCTGACAACCCCACCGTCATCACTATGTGGCTGCTATAGCTTACACATCCGTAGGCTGCATGTTGTGGGCGATTGTATTTAACGTGCCCAAACTTCTCTCAATGAGCATTAGATTGATCTCCAACTGCCAACTCTTGGCCCATGCATTCCTTCCATCTACCCCTACAGAAAATCAGGCGAGCTAATTTAAGAAAGTGACTGGTCAGCTGCTTGATGGCTGGCAGCAGCAACAATTCATTACCTTGTTTGAAAATTTGATTTAGTCTTCATGTTTCACTTCTACATGCTTACCTTAGTATTATAATAGACACATTTGTACTTTCTTAACATCAAGTAATGTTGCATTTTTTACTTTGGTGTTCTATTACCCCATAAAAAAGAAAAGGACCAGGTATAAGGGTGGAGTAGACTAGTATAAAAAAATAAAAGTTAAGATTTAAACTGAAATTATTGGATACTATCCTATATGCACCCCAAATTCGATACTTTATACCCACCCAACCCGAGTTTTACCATCATACTGTAGAACAGTACCCAGCAAACCTGCTAATTTTGATGCAACGGTTTTTTGTCAAACAAAATAAAACGGTTTTTGTCAGATTACAAAAATACTAGTCCAGTTCTTCCAGTATTTCACACAATGGTGAAACATGATTCTTTGCTTACAATCAGCAGCCCACAACCTATGGTTTACAGTTTGACCACTAAGTAATGTAAGTTACCACCTTCCTTCTCAACCCTCTCACACCCCATCACACAGGCACGCTGTAGGCCACTTCACAGTTGGCCAATATAAGAACTGGCTACCGGTTGGTTAACATGTGGACCAAATGTTTACAATCTTGACAGCACACCCCGGTGTGACAACACTATGCACATACATAATTAAATAAAGCAAAAACACCATATTTTAAATATACATTCCTTTATTTGAATGATCACACAACATATATGAACAATATATATACATATATATGTAACATATTTATCTCCTTTCTTTCGTCGTCAGTTGGTTATGTTTCCACAACGACCAGTAACTTAACCTAGAACCAGTCTGAACCTTATCTACTAACCACTCACAATTTCACTGAAAAGCATCTTCATCAGGGGTGAAAAGTAACATTCTGTAGAAATACTGGATAGTCACTTTCGTAACTGTATTCCAAAACAAAGACTCAGTCAGCACTGGCTGAAAAACTGAGGAGCAATGCTGTGTCATGCAAAGACGTGACAAGGCATCTCACCAGTGTGGTGAGGTTATGCCTTCAGACATCAGAAACACATGGCATTGACTGTGCCTTCCTGATCACACGCAGAAGAGCCTTCGAGACAACAAACTGCCTTCCATGGCATCAAGAATCTGAAACAATAAACATACAATTATCATCCCAAATTCAATAACAACAACAACAACACATTTCAAGGACAGTCATGTTCAAATTTTGTACTTTGGGCATGAACAGTTTCAACTCGAGATCGTATATTTCTGACCGACTGTCAGAACCAATCACTTTTATGTTCATGCCGTGCATTACTGAATAATAAATGATTATTATACACCAACATATGCACAAATAAGTACTGTAAATTTATATTAAAATTACTCCAACATGTTTCGGTGTTAATACACCATCTTCAGGGAGTTTACAAGTTGTGTTAGCTAAAGTTAAGATTTATTACATGATACATTGTACATTATCACTTAATAAATCATAACTTTAGCTAACACAACTGTAAACTCCCTGAAGATGCTGTATTAACACCGAAACATGTCAGAGTAATTTAATATAAACTTACAGTACTTGTTTGTGCATATGTTGGTATATAATAAACAATTTGTCAGAGCCAATATTACATACCCATGTTTAGAATGACAACCGCACCAATCAGTATTTCAGATTTCACCGACACGGCTTAATGTGTCATACTGATGGGACTTTAACTCTATTTATACATAAGTTGGAGCTGTTAGCCTCTGGTGCACAGTATTTTGTTACGAAACATTTACGCGTTTCAGAGATGGTGACGAAAAGTATGTATGCCACCCCTGCTGATGACTACTTGTTACCGAAACATGTAGCAAACTTCACATTATTGAATATATTGTTGTGTTTTGACTGAACGATTATTTGGGTTATACTGCAACACAAAGGGATGGCTATAAAAAAAAAATCTTTACCTGCCCGTCACAGCTAATTCCTTCACGCGCATTTCTAAGCAACTTTAAAACACAGCTGTTTATTACTAAAACTCCATTTTAAGGCAACTATATCAATCAGTCTGAGCCAGGAACAGTGAACAGATCAATGTAACAGCATCTTCAGCATGAGATCTTTGACTCTCCTTACAGCAAGTGGGAGCTTTTAAATTCTATTTTCCCCTCTTAGTGAATAACATTACATTAATACTTGTTTCTATCTGGAACTGATAACAAAGACAAAACTTTATTGCAACTGTACTGCATTTACACTGTCAAACCAATTTAAAAACCTGTAACTTTTCGCATTTCCACATTCCCAAATAAATACATAAATTCTACGCACCTTGTTCCCAGGATAAAGGGTCGGTACAGCGTTCACAGTGCTGGCAACTTTATCACTGGCTGTGGAGATTCATCAAGTTTCTGGTGGCAAAATCCAACCAACTGTTGCTCCGATTTGGAGAGTATGGACTGGTCCGTGGCCCACGGCTGATGCACTATGACGCAGCTACTATCCAGGCGAGGGCTACTGTGCTTTCCTGTTATTATGTATCCCAACTTCTCTGCACTGTCCACCTGTAAAATCACAAGACAGTTAACATTAGAACACCTAATCAGATTCGAAAGATTCGAAGTGAAGTTGGAGACACTAGCACGGTATAAAATAGAAATTACCAAGCAACGACTTGGTTTGACTTGTACTGGAACTGCATGAAGCTGTATTAGCTGCTTATTCTGTAACGCATATCTTTATAATATGGTGGTCATTTCCGCAAGTTACTTGTCAAGAGTACTGGAAGTCAGAACATCTCTAGCACAGTAACCAGAGACCCTAAATGTGGGCCAACAGCAATTCCAGGAACCAGTTCGGTGTTTTTGTACTGTAACAGACCCTATAAACACTGGTCAGGGGCTTATTTAGGACTGGTATATCAGGCATACTAAGCAAAAAAAAACCCCAAACAGAACAGGAATTCTATGATGCACGTACAAAATATGATGGAGAGTGCATGAGGCGCAGAAACCAGACTGCCAGTACAAAAGATGCAGTGACACATTTACATTGTAACAGACCAACAGCTGAATTATTACACAAATATGTCTGCTGAGGTACACTTCACAAAAATGACCACTTGTTGAATCTCTGCTAGTACACTCACCAACACCACCACTACAATATTACAAATAAATATTCGATATAGGAGTAGAACCAATTCCTGAAACAAGTGTCATCTGACAGTGCTTCAGACAATGGGCCATGTCCAACATGAAGTTAAGTCTGGTAACCGTGAATAATAGACCTACATTTGAATACACGAAGACCGGTCATCATACTGTTCTTCCCAATTTGGTAGCACCCTACAGACTTCAGAAATTATTAAACTGTGGTTGCAAATAAAGTAAATGTCTCCCACACATCATCACGCGTGTTACAGAAATGTGTCAAGGCTCTTTGGAATAAATGAAAAAAATTCATGTTACAATAGTTAACCAAAAAAATGTGAAGAGTTGGTAATTTCATTTTTGTATTTCAGAATGATCCAAGCTTTAAAATGTGCTAACACACTGCATGATAAAGTCAATAAAACCCCACTTCTGAAACAGGAACATGTGGTGACCATGGTGTGAAGTTTTCCCACAAATTTACATGCAGCATTACTCAAACTATTTATACTGGATGCAAAATACGAGAATTATTTTCACATGTGTATATACACCAGTTTCTTTTTAGTTTTGAGAACTTTTTTCCAAAATAAAATGTACACTACATTTCAGTTAATAAATTCTGTATTCCAAGACAAGAAGCGCTTCAATGCAAGATACAAGTCTGTGGTTACCAATTTCGGCTACCTCGAGCCCAATTTCAAATAGAAAGCATTCTGATCTGTTGCTGTACTGTACAAGCAAAATGATGTATGGCACTTTTCCTTCTTGTTACACCGAAAATGAAATATGTACCTGAATTATGTGGATATCATTCTCATTGCAGAAGGCTTGCAGCAAGACACACTGTATATGAAGCGCTGCGTTGCCCTTGTTGCTCTGTGGCATGATGCAGAAAAGTGCTCTCTCAGGATCCACTTCCAGCAACTTGATTGCTGGGATAAGTCCACACGTAAGACGTTTCTCGGTTTGGGCTTTTCTCAAGACAGTGACGACCGCCTTGCATAGCGACTTCCTGTTCACGACGCAAAAAAAACACCCGTTGTTAACTTGCATCGCACTGAAGTCACTTAACCTCTGTACTCAAACGTGTATGGGATTATTGCATCACACATGCATCACGGTCCGGCGCACTACACCAGCACCTCACGCCACACAAAAGCATGTGACCCCATACCACTCGCCAGCACGACCTGATTTAACGCCGTCCTTTGCACCGGCATAACATTGCGCCATATTACGCCACACCGCAGGCGGAAGTATGGACAATATGAACGTTCAGTGGGGCATCAAGGTCGGTGACCTTACCTTGATATCGCGTTTTTTATACCCATATCATACGGCTTGCCTATTTAGCATCACGGGGCATTACCATTATGCAATCGAAAATACAACATTTATATACATATGTTATACACAGTCTTGCACAACACAATTACACGTCTTTTAGGTTATTAGTTACGGCCCGATAACCACGCTAATATCAGACCTACATTATGTCAAGAACCTAGCGAAAAACCATACAAAACCTTATACGTTTCCGTGGGATAGAAATCGCGTTCCCATTACAAATACGTCATTAGCATGTTAAAATATGATGTAAAGCAAAATAAAAATAGTATGTTTTTAATACGGCGACCAGTCCATTTTCATCCACTTTACATGTTTTATGACGTTTTTATAATGAGAACGAGACTTCTATCCCACCTAACATAAAAGGTTTTCGTACAGTTTTTCACTAGGCTTTTTACATCATATAGACCTGATAATGACCTAATAAATGGGCCGAAAAGTAGTAACTTAAAAAAAGACGCGTGTTTGCTATGTTCAAGACTGTATATTAAAAACATATATATGTAATCACTATCAGCTGGTGGCGAATTTTTTAAGAATTGCAAATAACATTTCCCTTTACCTGTCACACGCCCAGGTTCAGTTACGTCGTGATTTAACACCATTACAATCTAGCGATAATGTCACACACAGCACCTGCCAATTATATATTGCTGTCTAATGTTACATGCGTGATGCTATAAACCAAAGCTTCAAGTGTTTTCAGTAATTCACTTTTAAATACAGAACTTAATTTTTGTCTCATTTCATAACATACCTGTTCATGATCACTTCAGGGACGTCTTCCAGAGTCATCTTCTGAATCTGCGTGTTTGAAATATTACAGGGGTCTTGTTTTCCTCGAGTATGGTGCAAAACTTTCGGATTACTATGTAACGCTCACGGCAGTCACTACGTTTATCAAACACCTCACACAATATTCCACAACATTCAACGCTAACAATGTCCGTCATTCCCCGCGTAGCCCCTATATAAGCACTACCTCGCGCATGCGCTCTCATGGCTGGACTAGAATTCCCGCAGTTGGCACGTGACGATGAATTTCACAGAAACCAACGCAGCTTTCCCAGGCGCAATTCTGAGTACGTGGGATTTATTTTTTATTCTGCTTCGGTTAACGAGATACCGGCTTTATTTTATTCGTTGAATGCTCGAATTACACACGTCGCCTGCATCGTCTGTACATACACACATAAAATCGACATATTCGTATTTGTGAAATATTACATAATTATCCGTGCAGGTATGAGCAAGCACAAGCGGATACGGACACGCCACGTAGGACCGGCATGTTCTGTAGAGGAAGAGAAATTTGTTCCCGCTCGGAAGAACGTTGTCTTTTTCTAACCGAATTATTGAAATATGTCCAAACATTATGAATGAATGAACATCCGTATGTATGTATGTACGTATGTATGTACGTACTATGTATGTATAAACGAGGGGGTGCTGATAAGTCCTTAGCCCAACCAGGAAGGAAACAAACTACAGCGACCAAACTCCGGATTTATTCAACATACTCCCCACGAAGCTCAAATACACTTCTTAGCCAGCTGCTCTAACTTTTGCAAGCCACAAAAAAAAAAAAAAGTTGTATGTCCAACCATTTCTCCGCGGCAGCAATGACCTCCGCGTCGGACGAAAAATGGTGACCTTTCAATTGTTTTTTCAGTCCAGGGAACAGGTGGCAGTCCGACGGGGCCAGATCCGGAGAATAGGAAGTCCAGGTAGGCCACTTTCTTCTGGGTTACAAGTGCCCGGTGAGTGGGGCATTGTCGTGCAAGAACAAGACCCCTTTGGTGACCTTCCCGAGGGGTTTTCCCTCAAAATGTCCTTCAATTACACCAGCAGAGATAAGTAACACTCCTCGTTGATTGTTTGGCCCTTTGGAAGATAATCGATTAAGACGATGCCGTCTTGATCCCAAGAAATCGAGGCGAGAACTTTCCCAGCGGATTTTTGCACCCGGAATTTGATCAATAATCTCCGGGTTGGTCACTGTTTTGGGTCGTCCAGGACGAGGCGCATCATAGGTGGCAAAATCACCACGTTTAAACCGGGCCACACAGTTTTTTACGGTGGCATACGATGGTGCATTTTCCCCTAAGGTTTCTATCAGAATGGCGTGAATTTCATTCGGCGCCTTGCCTTGCAGGGGAAAAAAGAACTTGATGACAGCTCGCGTCTCCATGTTGTTGAAATCGCGCGCGTCGCCTGACATGCTTCCTTTTAGCCTCTGTAGCAAGAAAAGGGTTGCAATTCGGCACATGAACAGACCCCTCTTTCCAACGACATTATCGATTCCGTCCTACGACATCGGGAAGTAGGTCGGGCTAAGGACTTATCAGCACCCCTCCTATGGACGGATGTGGGAAGCAAGGAATGCATATAGAATTTCTGAATGGAAGAGTCCTCGAAACCGTCCACTTGACTCTCGATAAACAAACGGGTACCTCAAAAGAAATAAATCTTAAAAGATAATTTCTAAATGGGATACACAGTTCTGAGCATTCCAAATCGTAAGTGGAATTCATTTAATGTCTTTCAGATGGCAACAAAATTCGTTTTCAGTTATACGTCACGCCAATTCGTTCCTGCAGCTTGGCAACAACAGCTGTACGTGGCACGGTGCCGAGTGCCGAAGTACATGTAGCCATCTTAGCGCGCTGGTAATTCTTTGAAGATTAAACTACCAAGAATATGAGCCTAGAATCCTGCCGTCGGCTTCTGACTGTTCAGATCCGAGTTCCAACCCACGTTAGCTCGTGAGTGGTTCGCGACGAAGGGTAGAAAGATTTTAATAACTGTCCAACAAGATGCGACTTATTCAGTTTATTACATTTCTGTAGGCAGCTCTACATGTTTCGGGTGTTGACACCCATCATCAGGAGCTCATACAACTGTTATTACAGCTTCTGGTATTGATTAACTGCTATGAGTAAAATACGCTGCTATTAATAGTAATTATACAGAGTGGGCCAAAAGTAGACATACAGAGGTTGGATGCTATACTATATACTGTATACCTACTTTTGGCCCACTCTGTATAATTAGTATTAATAGCAGCGTATTTTACTCGTTGCAATTAATCAATACCAGAAGCTGTAATTACAATTGTACCAGCTCCTGCTGATGAGTGTCAACACCCGAAACATGTAGAGCTGCCTACAGAAATGTAATAAACTAAATAAGTCGCATCTTGTTGGTCAGTTATTAAATTCGATTCACGATGCACGGACCCATGTATATAAAATTCATTGGTAGAAAGAGTCTCACAGAGAGTTTCCAAGAGTTTTAATTAACTTGTCTCGGGAGTACCATCACTGATCATCACTTGGGAGGGGCTTGTCTTACCGACTGGTGAGAGGCGAGGAAGCTAAGGATAATCCGGGTAGAGAACGGTCGATGCATATAGCAGGCAGCTTTTGTTGTGGATAAACACTACGAAAAAAATGTTGGAGGTTTTCATGCTAACCTCTTCAAATACGAACCGAAGGCTGATAAGTCCTTAGCCCAACCAGGAAGGAAACAAGCTCGGAAGCGTGTTAGAGACGCGCGCGATTTCAACAACATCGAGACTCGAGCTGTCAGGTTTCTTTCTGCAAGGCAAGACGCCGAAGGAAATTGACGTCTTTCTGACAGAAGAAACATTAGCTTGTTTCCTTCCTGGTCGGGCTAAGGACTTATCAGCAGGGCTAAGAAAATTATACAGACGGATCCCATAACGACGAATAAGCATATCGTCCTAAAGGAACGGGAACTATCGAAAAATTGAGAAAGAGATGGTATGAACAAATTTTGTACTCTGAAGAGGTTACAAGCATCGTGCGTGAATGTTTATGATGATTTTATTACTTTTATTATATTTACCGACGGCGTCAGATGGTAGGACGATGAGTTGGGAAGCATGTGGAAAGAACCGGTCCTGACCTACTTCAAGCAATTATTTCTGAATTCGTATGAAGGGAATGAGAAAAACGAAGAACGCCCTCAATCAGAACAGTCGATGTCGGCCGCTAGCGGACCGTGCGACATACCGAAATACAGACTGCAAGCTTCACCGCCTCAGACATCTTGCTCGGTCCCATGCGACGATGCCGAAAGGCCGCGTGCCAACCAGTCACGGAGAAGTCACCTGTTACTGCACCTGGGACCTACCAGTGATTTAAATCTGTGTCTTAAACTGGGGCCTCACCTGTTAGCCTGAATTTAAAAACATGAGCAACGATGATATATAAGATGTGGAACAGACAGCGGGTGCTCTCCATCCTGCGAAGTGAGGCTGCAGAAGCAGCTGAGCATCGAGCATGTAATGTACTATAGCACAACCTCATTTCAGCACTTCTCTGCAAGAATGAGCGACCGACGAAAGGTGTCGTGAAGTAGAGGGTAAAGGTTGCGACAGCCCATCACTTGTGGGGTTCGTGGCTGGCATATATGTGTGTGTGTGTGTGTCTGTGCGTGTGTATGTATGTATGTATGTATGTACGTATGTGTACACGGTACACATGTGTATTAACCTTTTGGCGCCGGGATTATTTTTTTTTAAATTTAGCACAACCTGTATATAAAATGTGAATAATACAGGAACCAAATATGTTAGAATTATGAAACAAACTGCATTTTGAAGAAAAAAAAACGGAGAGTACACACCATGTTTAAAATATTCAGTACCTATATTTGTTGAATAAATAAATAAAGTGCAAATTTAGAGGTTAGCGGTGCGGTACGTCAACTATAGTTGACGTTAGGCGTCTAAAGGTTAATCCACATTTCTATCTTTGTACGACATACGAGTGAGTACAGACATACACACTGTAATTACAACAAATTTATAGACCTACTGTGTTTCCTCCTGACCTGGTCAAAAGCGATAATAAATATTACGAGATTAAATACAACCAGTCTTCATACACTGCAGCCATTCAAGTGATTACGTGGATATTGGAACGGAGTGTTTCACTGGAAGATTACTCTCTTCTTGGAAATGTAGCAGCGTCGGTTTCCAGGTACGTACATAAATATCGGAGAAACCTCTTGCATCCAACTACCTTGAAGATCGAGCCAGCTGGTGTCTCCGAGCCTTGGGTTCATATGAACCAAACAAAACGGCGTCAGTGTTCAGTCGACCGTAGTGTTCATTATCACAAGCGTGAGACCCTTACATCGCAAGATATCATATAAGCCTTTGTGTAAAACTGCGGGTACAGATTGCACTGGGCATTTACGCCTCAGAATTAAATTCACCAGACAGTTATTCTGCAGCCTCCTGCCAGCAAAAACATTTCGCAGAACTCCAAGAAATAGTTTCGGAATTTAATTCGGTTTCGATACAAACGACTTTCTGTTCTTGGTGCATGTCTGAAACACTAGTAGAGACAATTAAACACTTTGTTATCCAACTAATGCACAATATACAATATGTAGATACAATTAAAATTATAAAATATTTAAAAGTGTTCCAACATGTTTCGGATCACAGAGGATCCTTCATCAGGGAGCCTTGTACAGTGCTTGGCTAAAAATTACAAGAATGATTCTATCGTGTCCGTTGACATGGACAAGGTCGATGTTATGGCAGCATATTCAGACCCGTTGTGCGTGTGTGTAGTTCACTGTATATGAAGACACTACATTCCGCTAGGCAGTGCCTTCATATACAGTGAACTACACACACGCACAACGGAGTAAGTCCTATGTTATACTTTATTATATCTGTTTTTTTTATTTCATGTTGTTTTGGCTGTTAATTTGTCTCTAAAACAGACCGCCCTTGTTTTATCTAATTACAGTCACAATACGCTGCCATAACATCGACCTTGTCCATGTCAACGGACACGATAGAATCATTCTTGTAATTTTTAGCTAAGCACTGTAGAAGGCCCCCTGATGATGGATCCTCTGTGATCCGAAACATGTTGGAGCACTTTTAAATATTCTATACTTTTAATTGTATCTACATATTACATACTGTGAATTGGTTGGATAATAAAGTATTTAATTATCATTGATATACGGTACAAACATGAAAACTAGTAGAGACAATTTGGAATTTGTGCCACTATGGAACTGAATGCCCTAGACTTCTGGTTTTATAGTTTCTGTTCCAAATCTCAGCCGCCTTAACAACCATCCAGTCCACACCAGTAGACCCCACTTCCTTTATGGTTTATTTTATTAACACCCTCTCCACTATGCCGAGGTTACCCAAGAGGTCTTTCACTTTCAGTTTTTAACAACTTGAATTCTCTGTTTCTCATCCTTCTAATGCGTGCTACATGTACAGTCCATCTCATCCACAGCTGTTACATCATTTTAACACCTCGTGAAAAGGACATTTTATGAAGCTTCTCACTATCCAGCTTCCTAATGTGCTCCCCCGTCAGGCCCACTGTTCTCAGCACCCCGTTCTCACAGTAGCCTACCTCTCCCGCTGTGACGCATCTCACACCAATCCGTGTTCCGGATTCTACAGTTTACGAACGGAAACGGGGGTTGTTTACGTGGTTTTTCAGCTTATACTGGGGTGAGCCACTACGGCATTATTAGCTCTACTGTCCTTACGAAGTGCCAATTACAATGGTTGCACAGGTCACAGCATGAAGTTTGTCTAGCGCTTGGTCATGGATTTCTAGCGTTCAAATCACTCGCGGGGGGGGGGGGGGGGGGCATGTACATACAGGTACGTCAGCATTTGTAGTGTGCTGTGAGACAGAGGCCTTGCTGTTCAGTTCGAAGAGTCCCACCAAATATCTGTATGTAATATCATACGTTTACTGCAATGCATCACATGGCAGACGACAGTTCTTGGCGCGTCCATGGACAATATTCTGCAACCCGGACAAAGGTAGGTCTAGGGCCATGTCGCCATGTACAGGAACAGAAGGAGAGGATAAAGAAGAAATAATAATGAAGCAGCCGTTAGTCTTGAAGCTCAGAAGTAATGCCGACATTGAACACGTCCTTAACCTTCCGGCACATACCGTCCATGGCAACAACCTTGTTGCAAGCAGCTGAGTCATGGCACCAGATCGTATGATGCAACACTCTGCAATGTCAAACAGCTGTCTCATCCTCAAGGGCAGGGTTCCTAAACCATTCCTCTCACAGGGCGCCGCATAAGATGAACCGCGTTTCATCTCCGTAACGAGTCACCGGATTTCAGTGGCATTTCACTCAACACTGGACGGATTTGCGTCACTTTATAAAGGCAGTGGGAGGTATCCATGCCAATGGTGGCGGAAATAGCCGAGATTTGGGTCCCTAAGGACCCTAGGCGACCTCTCGTACCTTGAATTTCTGTTTGAGTAGCAGCTATATTCGTATGACAAGTCCAGCGTTACCTCCCAGATTATGATGCCCTAAATGATGCTGGGTGGGAAGTGTGTAACAGGACCCCGCGTAGCGTAATTCGTAATTCCAATTGACCATTGTTCTTATGTCCGACACGTGTATAGTGCAGCTGCACATATTTAAGTCACTTCATGTACCGCACATACTTCAGTCATCTCACGTGACGCACATAGTTCGGTTATCTCACATACCGAACATAATTCAGTTATCTCATGCGATGCAAATACTTCAGCCACCCCATGTGAACACATCAGTTATGTCACATACCGAACATGCCTCGGTCATCTCACGTGACGCATATCCTGCAGTTATCTCACGTACCGAACATATTTCAGATACCTCACGTACCCCACATACTTCAGGTATCTCACGTGACGCACATACTTCCGTCGCTCTATCGCCTCATAATTTCATGGAATTTTGCTTCCTACCAAGTAGACCCTCGGTTACAATTCCGACGAGGTTCATCTTTGCGTTCCTTCGGCTCTTCCGTTAAATAATGGAGTTGATCGGATTGGCTCAGAAGAGGAGACAGCGGAGCAGACGTAGTTAAGTGGGCCAACTCTATATACAGTTCGGGACTCAGCCTTGCGACTCAGAAGGCATGCAATCCAGACTTAATCTAAATCATTACTTTGCTTACATTTGCCCATCTTCTACCCTTGCAAAGCTGAGTCCCGGACTAATTACTGAGTTGGAAATTTGGAAGTTCGTGCTGCAGTAGTCTTGTCTGTGTTTCACACAAAATGGAGACGAAGAAACGATTTGAGACATAGCAACAGCCAGGTGTTTGGGTACGTCACTTGTGCTGGAGGGACAGGTGCAATAACGCATTAATAGGGTGCACATAAACATGTTTTGGAGCCAAAACCTCGGTACACATCTGATGATCCGCCGTACACATTAAACGCAGGTCATTGTCACGTGATAAATCGCTGTGACGTAAGTGTGCCAGCCGCCATGCGGTAGCAGCTGATGTGTGTATTGTGGCTGCTCTTACTTTTGATTACATGTCGGCCTATTGCTATCACGTAAGCCTACTCGTGCATTCTTTAGGATGACGTAGGCGTTGTGGCACTGGGTGCAACAGCGATCCGGCTGGCTGGTGAAATACTTGGGCTAGTTATTATTCTGCTGCTGTAATTCCCAAACTGTGTCCCGCGAAAGGAATGTCAGGAGTCTTGCCGGACCGGTTTCTGTATTGGCGGATGTCAGTGTGAACAACTAAACGGTGCCCGTAGAAAGAAAGAAAACGCAAACAGACGCAGCTCTTGTCCTACTGTCTTTCCAGGGGGGAAACACATTCTGGGTACGTAATCGCTATGTGTTTGGGAGTTCCCCCTTTCAAAGTCCGAATCGACTAATCGATAGCTACAAAATCTTATGCGAATGCAAAGTTAATGGACAGTAACCTCAGTTTCATACTTCTAACATTCTACTGTCTCTATGTATTAAAACAGAGCGAACTCCCAAAATTATGAGGTGGTAACGACGTTAGTGACAATGCTTTAACGCTTGGCTGGTACTAAGAGTTAAACGTAAAACGCAGCCCCCCTCATTATCCTCGATTATACACCCTTTACGCATGGACAGCAGCGTACTGAGGGGGTTGGGGGGTTGAACACCCCTCCCGAAATTCCGAAGGCCCTCCAAAATCGTGCCAAACTCAACCCGATTGTGAACATTGTTAAAAATTGCTGAATTTAGGACGCCAACACCCCAAGATGTTCGGTAAAAAGGCAGTAAAATTCTAAAACTACCTAGGTAGCAATGACAAATAAATTGGTTGTCGTCACAAATAGTCTTAAAGTACCAAAAATTAAGAAAATTTTACTATATGAAATGAAATTTCTTGTACCAAATTACAGCCACCTTCCCCGTTCTTTCTGTCCTCTTTCTTCAACTGAATTTGTTGAGCCCCCCCCCCCCACACCGGAACAAAATTCCTGGGTACGCCACTGCGCATGGACCTCAAAACAACACAACAAAATAACGCGCCTCTGACAATACTGAAATCTGCACACACAGTTTGTAGCAACCGCCATGTGTTAACCGGGTGTAAGAACAGAGGTAGACAAGTGACGATTTTAATGTTGGGGTCAGGTGAATCTATTTTGCAGTGACCACCGGTCAGAGGGCTTCGCGAGATAAAAAAAAAAGTTTGAAAAATTAATGGACACCTACCAACTTACCCATCTTATCTGAACATATTCCATACACATGCAAGAATACATACGAATGACACTATTAACAGTTAATGTGGGTAGCATATTCGAAAGTCTGACCTGGTTCGCACCTCAAAACTTGCTTTGCTGTTGCTATTATAAGTTATTTTGTACAACGTGTGATAAATTTAAAAAAAAAATAAAGCATCGCATTTTTAATAATATCTAAACATCGCCGTAGACCGCGTTTTGTTTGCCATTGTCCTAGACTACATTGCATTTTTGGACAGGGTTACCATACGTTCTTCTTTTCCCGGAAATATCCTCCTATCGAGATCAAATCTACGTCCGAGTGATTTCATTCAAAAGCGAAATATTGTCCGAGTATCATTTAATCAGCACTCCAACTAATACACATACATAACATTTTTACATTAAAACATTTAAAATCACTCCAACATGTTTCTATCCTAAGATAGTCTTCAGAGAGCTACACTGTTCCTTGCTAAAGTCACATTTTTTTCAAAAACACACACCCAGTGAGTGTTTTTTTAAATGTGACTTTAGCAAGGAACAGTTTAGCTCTCTGAAGACGATCTTACGATCGAAACATGTTGGAGCGATTTTAAATGTTTTAATGTAAAAAAAATGTTATGTATGTGCATTAGTTGGTGTGCTGATTAAATGACTCTACGAAATGCACGGTGCAACGATAGAGATTGTGCGAGTATTTAGCGCCATACACCTTGCCACAAATAAATTCACATTTATCGCTGCTGATGAAATAATAAGACCTGTCTTCTCGTGAATCGAATTCGCATGAACAATGAAATCCAAGGCTAAATGAAATTAATTCTTGCCAATTCACCTTTTCGTGCACGCTTCTCCAACGCCCCCTCATTTTGGAACGTCTTCCAGCCACTCCAGCACTGGTATCACTGTATGGACAGTGAAGAGCGAGCTATATGATAGAGGATGGGCACAGAATATAAAGAGATGGGCGGATAAGAAAATTTCCACAGGCCAACGAAAATTGTACTTGGCTGTTCCATAAATAGTAAATCAGACGTAATCTTGCAGCTGCTTGCAAAATGTTACATTGTCATGGTCTGAGAGAACAGACTGTTATTTTTACATCATGGCATGAAGACGCATATCAATTTTGAGTCTGATCTGAAAATGTACACCTGGTGTTGGGCAGGGTGTGATTTACTTACTAGTTTACTTCATTCTTCGACCTTGTACGGATCTTAAGACCGGCTGCAACTAGTCATTACCAATGATGTCGTCATTGGAATGAAGAGCTTCGCCTGTTATGTTACCGAAACAGATCACAGAAAGCATTTGGTTGCGTCATAACACGTGATGCGCAAAAGCATGTGCCAACCTGATAACACATTCCGATGCAACTCGAAAACGTAAAACCCGCACGTGATAAAAGAGGACTGTCATTATCACTCGCATTTTATGTTCAATGGAACGTGCATCGTATAATATGGCAATAATTATCCAACAAGATGCAACAGAATACAGTTTATTTAAATCTGTCAACTGTTCAACTTGTTTCGGGTGGTATTTCACCCATCATCAGGAGCTCATTACACAGTATCAGCAGTATCTGGCATTAATGAGACATGTAATGCTACCTGTCGTGAACGTGGCTGGACGGAAACAACAGGTAGCAGTAACGGTCTCATTAATGCCAGATACTGTATATACAGTGTAATGAGCTCCTGATGATGGGTGAAATACCACCCGAAACATGTAGAGCAGTTGACAGATTTAAATAAACTGTATTCTGTTGCATCTTGTTGGATAATTATTACCATATCACTTGTATGTTTCCAATTCTCAACGCAAACAGTGCGCAATATAGTGGGTCATATCTCACTCACGAAGTGAGTTCGTTTGAAGTATTTTGGATCTAAAGATACTGATATGTTCACAGCTGCCATACATGTACTGTCAACTAATACTGTTACTGTGATTACATAAGGAAGATAAGAAGTGTGGGGCATATAACATGTATAAAGAAATGAGCAACACACAAAAAATTGTGATCGGATAATCTCAAGAGAAAAGATCATGTGTGCGAAGTAGGGACTGTGGAAAGATATTGATAAAACGGAGTTCTAGCAGGAGGGCTGTGGGTGATAGGAATGGATTTACTTGGCTAAGCGTGATCACGGTAAGAAGACTTAGCTTCCACAACAGCGAGGAGGTTTTTGACCAGCTGATCAGACATTCTTGATTTCAAACTTTCGCCGTGTTCTGAATGTTGTATGCTTTCTTCTGGGCAGTTCTTCGGCGTCTGAATTTTACATGCCGACGTTTCGGGACACTATATCTCTTCCATCTTCATAGGCAGGTAGGTATGAATTACGAAGAATTTCTCGAATCTAGTCATACTTCATACCTACTGGCCTATGAAGATGGATCAGAGTGTTCCGAAACGTCGGCATATAAAATTCGGACCCCGCGGTATTACCCAGAAGAAAGCATACAACAGCTTATCAGATGAATTAGGAGTGGTGATCTCAATTATGGAATATGCTACACGGCTGACAGACCCTCAGAAACTCAAAGTTATTTTCTGCACTTTCATATCTTATCATGAATTCAAACAAAGGCCATTTACTGCATACTTCAGTACAAGACAGTTTATCTCCTTGTTTGACGCAATGAGGTACAAATTCTTGAAAGATGAGGCATCTTGTCTCAGATTAGTTGATACGAGAAAAGTTGCCGATTGTCCTGCGAACATTACTGGTCCCTGACGGTATTATTGGCATTGGCGGGTATCTATCGATACTTAGGACAGGGCCGGTCGTCTGAAGAGCATCAGTAATACAACTTAACAAACACAATATGTCTAGAGAACATAATACGGCATATTTATTAGCATAGAAAATGCTTACAAACTACAATTCATCACTTTTAAGACAGCACACAGTAAACAAATCATTTTTGGGTTGTATCCAGTTCATTCAACCGTACGTTTAGCATAACTTGTAGTTTATAAATAAACAGCGCTTTAGTTTATTCAATTTCCACTTTTCAATGTATGTATACACAAGTGGGTCTCTTAGACGAGTGCGTAACGAATTGTGTGGCCCTCCTTGGCGTTGAATTTGGCCAGCCCTGCTTTGATATGTCATGCGTCCATTCGTCCGAAGAGAATGAGGGAAATCACGAAGATGTGACTCAGAATAACTACATCAACTTTCCGGGATCATAGCAAAAAACTTCGCGGTGCAAATCAAAGCGTTGACTTTCGCCAGGGAACCAGGAAAAGTGGACCGACGTGGTAAGCTCTTCCGCAAGAAATGGCCTGCGATGTTGGTAAATCAGCATTCGAGACACAGTCACTCGCTGTACACATCCGTCATCAATGACGACAATGGTGAACTAGGATCCAACTATCAAACAGCCGACTTGGAACTGCCAAGTCCCATGACCCTCCATTCACTACGCCAAGATAGCCCAAGGCTGCGGTTCTTTGCAGTGGGGAATACCCACTTTCATTTGTGGCGAAAGCCGGGTTCGTTGACATGACCACTACGGGCTGCTTCATACGCCACGACGGATTCTCTACACGTTTTGAATCAAAATAAATAAATAAATGAATAACAACAGTTGAGAAGTCTACCCCAAAAGCTATAGACAGAACGTAACTTGAACAGAGGCATCACACTGTGCTTATAAACGTAATATGATATTAAATAATGTACGGCAGCACAACTACTTTATTACACAAGGTAATTACATAGGCTAAATGTTTCGACTATCAATCAGCCATCTTCAGGCCTATTTTGTCAATTGAGTTACAAGATGCTATGCACACATAGGGATCCCATCATGTTTACATTAATGGAAATTCATATGTATTTCCATGTATATCTATGAATGTAAACACGATGGGATCCCTATGTGTGCATAGCATCTTGTGACTCAATTGACAAAATAGGCCTGAAGATGACTGATTAATAGTCGAAACATTTAGCCTATGTAATTACCTTGTGTAATAAAGTAGTTTTGCTGACGTACATTATTTATTATCATATTACGAACCAGATAAGTTACAATGTCCACATCATGTGAAGCTCATATTATACAGGATTATATTTCATGAAAGAACACCGCACTGTAGAAAGGATAAAGTACGAGTATAAGGGAGATGAGTAAGTTCTACAGAATCAATCTGATACACTCTCTCGGTATTGTATGTGTCCATGTCCAGTGCATTAATCACAGCTGTATACGATTTTTTAAAGAGACCAACAAATTCCCACGGGTAGTGTGTGTGTATATATATTATATATAATTTTATTACGTATAATGACTTGGAAACGCTGACCCCTCACTCCCTTCTAGTGCTGTGGTCAAGAAAGAGTAGAGCTGTACCTCTACTCACCCTGTGGGCCGTAGGGCTTGTACAGAGCCTCAGTGCCTGTACAAGGGTGCACTTATATCACTTGTGAATGAGGTAATGAACTTTTGGGTTCCATAAAGTGCGTGGAATTTCTTCAACAGCCGAGAACCGGTTAGATTCTCAAGTAGGACTCTCTTCCACGAAGTACGTAAGTAAGTGATTGAGTGAGTAAGTAAGTGATTGAGTAAGTAAGTGAGTGAGTGAATGAGTAAGTACGTGAGTGAGTAAGTAAGTAAGCAAGTAAGTGATTGAGTAAGTAAGTGATTGAGTGAGTAAGTAAGTAAGTGAGTGATCACCGGCATGTTTCGGCCACCCGAGTGGCCATCCACAGTTATAAATCATGCAGTTTTTAACTGTGGATTGATTACGTCACATTATAATTGTCACTGTATTCTTGTTCCCACCATCCTGATAATGGCCATATACGTGGCCGAAACATGTCGCCGATTACTATGTAATACAATTATATTCATACAGCCCAGTGAATTTGGTCTTTTTTTTTAAGTTACACTTCCGGCAGGCAGAATATTTGACAAATTAAAAAATATTAACGATTAAGCAGCATTGCGTGTGGCGTGCGTAGCACGATGACACGCACATACACACACACACACACACAAGCACACATACACACACGCACACACATATACACACACACGCACATGC
>Ga0131853_10004818_pt1 | contig 24224 bp, 11 predicted proteins | sample TergutLab28metaG_FD_92764 | JGI IMG/M metagenome (GOLD analysis project Ga0131853, IMG submission 92764) | Labiotermes labralis P1 segment gut microbial communities from Petit-Saut dam, French Guiana - Lab288 P1 (version 2) (version 2) | ecosystem: Host-associated > Arthropoda: Insects >...
CTACCCTGCTGCTACTACTACTACTACTACTACCACTACCCTGCTGCTGCTGCTACTACTACTACTACTATTACTACTACTGCTACTACTAATAATAATACCACTACCACCACCACTACCCTGTTGCTGCTACTACTATTACTACTACTACTACCACCACCACCACTACTACTAACATAATCACATGTAATCTCACCAATCTTTTTCCATTTTTACGCTCTATCACAAAATTGCTAAAAGTGACTAATAGCTTTGTCACATCTGTCCGTCTGTTCGTTCGCTTGGAACATCTCGGCTCTTAGTGGAGTGATTTTGATTAAATTTTATATTTGATTATATTACGAAAATGTGTCGGGAAAATTCAAGTTCAACTAAAGTGGGACAGTAATAACGGTAGGCCTACTTTCAATGAAGACCAAAACACGTTTTTGATGATACGTCGCTCAATTCTTCTTAGAATTAGAAATGTTTCAGACAAAATTTCTAGAGAAAATCAAAACACATTTTATGTTCAATAACTTTTTTTTTTTCCAAAATCGTGCCGTTTATAAAATAATGTGGAAAAATACAGCAAAGCCGGACAGACCACAGATAACAATACGACGCATGCGCATTTCACACTTGATACCTAAGGCTGCAAACACACACTCTCGTAATATATAATACTTATTGCTTTTCCGCTGAAAAATGATTGTACGAATTGTCCTCATTGTACTGTACATCCAGGACATGCAATGTACATTATACGTATATTTTATGTCCTGTTATTTTTCTGCTTGGTCTCATCGACTTAACTTTCCCACTTTTATATAGTTTCAGACATGCATTTTTCTGTGCTTTTCAAAGCCGAACGAAGTACGTTTGGTTATTAGACTACATTATGTAGCTATCTTTAACGTTGCACCGTGCATTTTGTAGTTTATTTAAGTAACACGCCAACAAATGCACATATATAGTCTTTAATAATCTAAAATTGACATTAAAACACTTAAAACGCTCCTACATGTTTCGATCATACGATCATCCTCAGGGAGCACACTTTGTTCCTTGCTAAAGTTACAGTTAAAATGCTCAGTGATTTACTTCGTTATATAAATTTGGTGTTGTGGCAGCGTGTCGCGTGTTATGTGCGAGTCGGACGCTGTTCAGAATTAGCCTGGCTGTCGATGTGCTTGTTGTCAACAAGCACATCGACAGCTGTGGCAGCATGCTGCCACAGCACCAAACTAAAGTAACGAAATAAATCACTGAGCATTTAAACTGTAACTTTAACAAGGAACAATGTATGATCCCTGAGGATGATCGTATGATCGAAACATGTAGGAGCGCTTTAAGTATTTTAATGTAAATTTTAGATTATTAAAGAATATGTATGTGCATTTGTTGGTGTTTTACTTAAATATACATGATGTAGGGTTTGATTGATGGAAGTCAGAGCTGTGAGAAACGCGTGAGTAATTTTATTCCGATTATCTGAAATTCTGCAACATTAAGAGTCTAAACTTCGCACTTTCCCCACACGCTGTGTTGATGAGTTCCGTATGCTTCACGCGGTGTTAACTGACGATGTGCCTAAATGACATGAACTCTTTCGTCTTCGCAATGGAGACCCAACCAACTCACTTCGAAGCTCGAATTGAATTTTTATACGTAATTTACGTAAACTGCGGTCCCCCCCCCCTTCCCCTCCTTTTCTTCTTCCTTCCCATGACTGATTTCCAAAAGTACGGTCATAAAGTTGTATGAGATGTGAACGTATTTAGCACGTGACTAAATAACAAAAGATATGCTAGCAGACTTCAAAGTTCAACAAAGTTAATGATAATTTCTCTATTGGATGTCATCCTGAGCCAGTTATATCCATCTGCGAGTCATAAAACTTGTGTCCGTAATTCGAATTTTAATCTCACCCTCCCATCACTTTTCCCTTGTTCCAAGTGGAGGTGTTCCGTGAGGTCCTCTGGTCCTATCAAAGTGTTCGGTCCATCGTAGCTTCTGATTGTATGGAGGATAATAAGTTTGAATAATATGAATGGACATGTACAGGCAGTCAAAAAAATATGGTCTTAAATTTTTGTGATAGGCGTTCAATTAAGCTATTCCTGGGTTTAATTAATAGCAGCACGTTGAAGACTTTGGGTTGGAGGCTTAGCCGCTCTCATTCATAACTTCGGCCCTATCTCGCAATGGCTAGATTAAGATCCTGTCTGTCTCATTTCCGAGGAAAGAGATCCTGATGTCCTTTCTGATAACAGAATCCGAGAACAATCCAATGGTGTTAATTTTATGTCTTTTGTAATAAAGGTCAAAAGGTTAGGGAGACAATGGTGATTGCGTGCAGACCGGCGGACACGCTACCCGTTCAGTACAGGAAGATGTGAGCACTAAGGTTACAGGCTGCCGAATGGGCCTCATACCGTGAAAACAACGACAAACTGAAGAGCGTGAAAGAATTTTATCTAATCTGATGTGTGGCTCTTAAAGCGCTACTACAGCCAAGGTCCTTCCTGCGCTCTATTACATTCATCATATGTTCACTAAAATAATATCTAAGTTACATTATCTTTTCTATGTAAACGTGTTTGAAATTTGTTCAACATTTGAGATGGTTACTGAGCACCAGACACAGTCGTGTGTCTTTATTTTCATCTTTACCTTTAAAAACATAAAAGGTTTAGAGGTTTCGTGGTATCTGCCATGTACGTGTCTGAACATTTGCTCCAAGCCCAAACGCATACGCCAACGACGTTTGTTTCGCGTGTATGATGTTCGCATGCTTTAATCAGAGTTTTATCTCGAATTCAAATTTTGCATTAACGTCTAAAGTCACGTTAAATTACCATTGCAATAGCGCAGTGAAGAGAAATTAAATGCTGCGGCAGACACGTGCTGTATGCTAAGGAATTGGCGCACGCTAATCTGTTGTGTCAGAGTGGCTGGCTGGAATGACCAGCATAAAACTGCCTGATGCACTGCTTGTATAAGCCTCTGTGTTAAGCCAAGGCAACATTCTTCTGAAATTTTCCGCACGCGGTAATTATTTATTTGTAGATTATTTAAGGACGCTGTATGCTGTGGGTTATTTTATGACGTCTGATAGAAGTGGCCGCGCGGTCTAAGGCGTGGGTCTGCGGCTGCTGGCTTGCTGGGATTGCGGGGTCGAATCCCGCCGCGGTCGTGTCTATTGTGACTGTTGTGTGTTGTTAGGCGGAGTTCTCTGCGTCGGGCTGATCACTCGTACAGAGGAGTCTTACCGAGTGGAGTGTGTTTGAGTGTGATCGCGAAGACTCGATAATGGGGAGGCTCTGTCCCACTAGTCCGATTAGGGACTGTTGTGGCGTGTAAAAGAATATGATGCCAATAGCTGTATTGCTTTCTAGTAAGGAGACTGATGTGGAATTAAATTCTGAGACAACTAACCGTGTGTTCATGCCTTGTGAACAAAATACAGGAAAAAATAAGAAAACAAAATCGGGAAACAAACCACTTAAAAATGTGGCAAAGTTCAGATATTTGTGAACAACACTAAAACATCAAAATTGCATTCATGAATAAACTGAGAACATATTGAACTCAGGAAATGCCTTCTACTATTTGGTCTGGAATTCTGTGTTTTCCACTTTGCTATCCAACAATATGAAGATTGAAATATACAGAATTGTATTTTGTGCCGTGTTTTGCTTGGGTAAAGAACTCATTATCTCATATTGAGGGCAGTAAGCTGCTGATATTGAGAACAGGGTGCTGAGAAAGAAGTTTGGGCCTAAGAAAGAGAAGATAACAGGGTCTGGGAGAGACTGCTTGACGAGGAGCTTCATGGATTTTTCTCCCCGTCATTTATTGTTGGGTGATCAAATCAAGAAGGATGAAGGGGGCGGGACATTTGGCAAGTGTGGGGGAGAAGACAGCTGCATGAAGGGGAGACCTGAAGGAAACAGACCGCGTGGAATACCGAGATTGTAAAGTAATATTGGAATGGATTTTCAAGAAATAGGATGGAAGCCTGGACTGGACTGATTTGGTTCAGGATAGGGAGAAATGAAGGGCTGTTTTCAATAGGATAATGAACATTAGGGCTGAATAAAATGCGGGGAATATCTTCACTAGCTAAGGAACCGTTAGCTTCTCAAGAAAGGGCTCTTCTTTGTGGAGTTCTTTCTTTAGTAACTCAGACTGTAGTATAATTTTGAATGGAGGATGTTTCATGGGTGATGAATTGCAAAGGATTTGGAAGGAAGAGACCGTGAAGTCATTTGAGGTACTCTCCCGGCACTTGTGTAGGACAAACTACAACTGCGAATATTCTTAAGATATCTGATAAGCCGGCAGAACACCTCCTAAGATGAAAACACTCTTGACACATAAGCTTAAACACATTTGCAGCAGTTCTCAACGAAATGTCACAACTCTTATTGACTGTAAAAGAGAATATAGTTTTTTATTTCTCCAGTTTCTTTTGTCGTGCAGCGCGCTGATAACCTGGGCGTAGCCTTCAACAGTGAAACACTGTAGACTATTCTGCATTATCGAAATGTATTGACTCTTCTTTTGAGTTTAAGGGCATAAAGTGACGGGATATTGACTCCCACAAAAGTTTCCCGGGGGGGCGGAAGTGGAAAGATTTCATGTCTTACGAGGAGAGTGATTATTTCCTTCGTTTTTGTAGAAGAGCAGGATATTGTGAATAGCTCCATGTGTGACTCATTCGTCCATTCTCTCCACAAACAAACAAGCTGACACAATGAAACATCAGTGCGTGACTTTGATCTTCAATAAATTGGACTACTGTATGTGTATTTTATGTTTATGGTTCCGTGCATCGCTGATCTATATTAATAATTGTCCAACGAGATGCAACACAAAGGATTCTATTTATTATTCCGCAAGTTCACTCTACATGTTTCGGGTGTCAACCACACCCATCATGAGTACACAAAACTGTAACTACAGCCTGCGGTGCTGGTCATATTTTTTGTGCAGCTACCTCCCTTCAACCTGGCCAATTTGGAGGGAGGTAGCTGCACAAGAAAGACCTTATGTCTATTTGTTTTTCCCCCTTAACTTACCTTCGAAAGTACATTCAGTTTCCTGAGCCGGGCAGAAGAAAAAATTGCTTGGACCCAGACGTATTTGAGGCAAGGCGAAGGCAGTCTGCACCTTCATAATGCATTCACTTATGCCGCCTTGTAATAATAGCCGGTCTCCGCCAGAGTATCTTCTCGTAAAGTCTACCACCTGAATCTGTGCATTCTTTCCTTATTTCCCTACTATTTGGGGTCGTGAAATCCGAAATGTCAACCAAGTGCGCGCTCGCACACACGTATCGTATGTACATGTACATATTAATGTAAATGTACATACGTAGGTATTTTTTTTCCTGTGGCGCTGCGGCCCAACGCGGGCCATTGCAGTCGGTAGGACTTCTCTGGACGAGTGATCAGCCCGTCGCAGAGACCTCTATCTGACAACACTCAATACAGACAGACATCCATGCCCCCGGCGGGATTCGAACCCACAATCCCAGCAAGCGAGTGGCCGTAGACCTACGCCTTAGACCGCGCGGCCACTGGGACCGGCACGTAGGTATTTAGGGTATATATTACTGTCAAAGTGGACCGCGGTAGCACAGTGGCTAAGGTGCTGTGCTACAAATCGGAAGGTCGCTGGTTCGATCCCAGCTAGTGGCAGTGGATTTTTCATTGATATAAAATCCCTCCGATCGCACTATGGTCTAGGGGTCGACTCAGCCTCTGACAGAAATGAGTACCAGGTGCATTTCCTGGGGGCAAAGGCGGCCGGTGCGTAAGGCTGACAACCCACCACCATCCTGTGCCGTTGTCGCGAAATCTGGGAGTCTTAACTTCCTGGAACCCTCTGGGCACCTCGGCCCTGTAAGGGGACTGATTTTTTTTTACTGTCAAAACAGCTATTGTTACATTCCATTTTGCACAAAATGACAGCTGCATTCCATGAAAGACATACATATTTTGAGGGACAGGAATTTAAATCCAATTAATGCTGTATTCATCACAAAATTCATTAGCTTATGGCGGAATTTAAGGACGGCATAAGTTTCTAACGATATAGCGGATATAAATACCTAAATATTTAATTGTCGTTGGGGCATATTTGCCTTGCTAAAAGTTCCACTACAAGTTTTTTTTTGGGGGGGGGGGTTCTCTTCACCCTATTATTAAAAAAAATGATTGAGTCTTTTCTGAATGCTTCAGATGACTTCAAAAACACGTACTTTCGACTAATCCTTTCCGTTTCTTGACTTGCACAGGGACAGTATCAGTAACTGACACTCACTTGCACAGGGACAGTATCAGTAACTGACACTCATTATCTAGACCGCAGTGTTATAACAGACATTTATGTTTCAAGTATGAGGGCCAGCATTGCTAGATATACAGACATTAGTACAAAAAATGTACGTTGTTCCGTCACCGACATTATCGGGGCGTTGATAAGTCTTTAGCCCGACCAGGAAGGAAACAAGCTCGGAAGCATATTAGGGACGCGCGCGATTTCAACAACGTCGCGACGCGAGCTGTCATCAATTTTTTTTTCCTGCAAGGAAAGACACCGAAGGAAATTCACGTCAATCTGACAGAAACATTAGCTTGCTTCCTTCTTGGTCAGGCTAAGGATTTATCAGCACCCCTGTACTAGTGTGATTGTCAATAAATATTTCAATGTAATCATTTCAATTTTGTACTAATATTTCTTTTATAACATTTGCTTTAAAAATAGAAAAATAAATATGTTCATCCAAATTAAAGGAGCACAAAAATTTGGATAACACTTGTGTCGTTAGGAGCACTCATAAAAATTGGGAGCCATCTTTACAAGTTTCGAGATGAAGTTGGAGTCAATAAACAGCTAAAAAAAAAAGCGGTGCAGCGTTGAACAAAAACAGTCTTTCCGTATTTTAAACCAACAAAATGCACTAATTGAAATACACTACAACGGGTCATAGAATACACTTCACATTAGGTGCCAACTGCCACATGTTTCGGCAAATATGTAGGTGTTAGCACGTAATGTGAATTGTATTATATAATGTTTTATTGTGTTTTAATTAGTGCATTTTTTTTGTTTAAAATATGGAACGAAATAAGATGCACGGTATGAGTAACAAAATCAATCGTATCATTTAAGCGCATGCGGGCCGCCTATCCGCCTCAGTGGAGAACCGATGGCAGGAGGTGGACCGCAGTCTTCCGCACATCATGTGCCCGGCGCATCTGAGGGCGATCCACCTGCCTGCCTAACTCCACACGCAAGACAATTTCATCTTTCTGCACGTAACTCTGGTACATTATTATTGTTATTGTTTTTATTATTGCTGTTGTTTTACTGTCTCACATATTGACGGCTTCTCTGGCTCGGGACATGTATTCTTTCTACCTGAACAACTATGGTCTTTTCAAGAAGCATTACGTACTGTAGTGTCGGTTAAGTTTGTCACGGACCAAGCTTATTATTATTATCATCATCATCATCATCACCACCATTAAGTAATTGAAGATAAGGGGTAAAGAACTTTCCACATCTTGATTTCACCGTTAGACTGTGAGTAACGATGCTCTATTGTTATATCTATCAGACATGTAGCACTACTTGAAATATTTAATTTTCAGTTTTTTGGAGACACATTTTTCTGTAAATTTGCAAAGTGCAAATACAGAGAAGTTTTATAACGCCGATTTACTGCTTTAGAGAGTTCTGATAAATGTAGAATATTTTGGCTCTCATAACTTAATTAGACTCGTCATTATCTGTTTCCTTCTTTAACTTAGGCCCATTTTTGTATCTCCTTTAACTTTTATTCACTGTCAGCTTGTTTTTATTCTGAAAAGTTCGATGGCTGACTGGTTAATATTAAATAAATTGTGTATTTGAAGAAGAGCACATCATTATCAAAATTCATGTCGCAATTAACCGTGACGCAGAGCACGGTCCGTGCCATTTGTGCTTGTACTTCTGAAACTGGAGGTTCAAATGTCGGGGGGGGGGGCTATAAAAATTATAGTAGATCTAAACTACTGTTTTGTGGGGCGTACCTTCATGTGGCTTGATGGGTAAGTACTGGAATTATCGGGAAGTAAACTAATTACTCAAAGGCACTGTCTAAGCCTATGTTAGGTAATGAAATTAACATTATCTTATCCAAACGCGTTTGAAACTGCGGGGAATTATGTACTGTTTGTTGGTAATTTAAAGCACCTGTTTTTTTGTTCACAAATGCACAATATTTGTCGTATTGTCTTATCATATTATGTAACTACAAACACAGCAGTTCGTCTACTGTAACGCAGTTTTTGTGGGAGATTTAAGGTATTCACAGCGGTGTTGATGAAGTTTCAAGTCTTGTAGAATATCATGCTGTTCCGACTAGAAAAGACCGGTAGTTACAAGCTTTTTTGGGGGGGGGGGGGGGGGTTGTGAGCGGGATCTAAATAGACAATTTAGACCCTGAAGATGGAACTAGTGGACTCCTTTGAAACCTCTGTAACTATTTCCCAGTCGACGTGGCATGATGGTCGAAATGGCTTATCTCCATGCAGTTATATATCTTCAACACAATTTGATCAACAGAATGAAACTTGAACCGAAAAGACTAGCAATGAAGGATATCTGGGAAACTGGAAAATGTGTGTCGATGTCATTTCGAATGGCAACTTGTGGAGATTATCAGGATTACTATAACTTCATTCTTGTTGTATAGTTCTTTAAAGACTAACCTTTTGGCGCCGGAATTATTTTTTTTTAATTTTAGCACACACTGTATATAAAATGTGAATAATACAGGAACCAAATACGTTAGAATTGTGAAACAAACTGCATTTTGAAGAGAAAAGAACGGAGAGTGTATGCCATGTTTAAAATATTGAATACCTTTATTTGTTGAATAAACATACAAAATGCAACGTTAAGAGGTTAACGGTGCGGTACGACCCCTATAGGGGTCTTTAGGCGTCAAAGAGCTAATTGGGAGAAGAATAAGTCATGGAGGAATATGTAGGTACATAGAAAGCTACAACAGGAATACAACAGCTTAGCATATGAATTCGGAAATATGGTTCAGGATGAAGGTACAGGGGATTTTCCCCGTACCTATTAATGAGGGAGAATGAATAAATAAAAAATGCGTGAAAGAACAAGGGTTTGAAGGGACGGAATTTTGGAAAATAAATTCAAGATCTTTGGATGGTGGCTGTGAGAGGACATTGAATGTGTCTGGATATAAGCACGTAAAAGTGTAATCCGTGCGATTAAACTTAAAGAGAATCTAGAGAAGGTAGTGAAAGAACACGAAGGTGAAGAAATGGGAGTTTATTTGATTAGAGATTAGTAAGAATAAATACGCGGTGTAACATGGCGACAGTGTTCCTGTGCATGCTATAAAGGCGTATGGGGAGTGGAGGTGCAACTCCGTTCATTCTTAACCTCGGCACTAGAGGGAGGTGAGTGGTTAGCCTCATGCTGCAACTGCTTTACCGCAGGGGAAAACGCTGCAGTTACTGTTTGCAATAGGAGGCTGGGTGGAAACCACAGGCGGTGTGGAAGCTTTGCAGAAGAAGAAAGTTTCTCACCCCTGCTGGGAAACAAACCGCGGGTGCTCATTTGTTCTGCCTGTACGTAGTCACTGAACCAATTCCGTTGTCCCAGCTCTGCAAAAAGGACATATATACTATAAATATTAGTGTGTAATATGTGGGAAAGCTGCTAACCGCGTGGGAAATCAAGTAGAGTTTCTACTTGATTCGTAGGACCGAAATAGCATAGTCCGTTAGTGACTAGTTTACGGGCTAAAGATCGAGAAATCGTAGTTCGATTTCCGAAAGGGCAGGAGATATGTCTTCCAATTGTCGAGAGTGATTCTGCTGGTCACCCAACCTCGTTGACAGTGGGTGCCGGACTCTTTGACCGGGGGTAACGTGATCAGGGGCGTGAAATCCACCATTCACCTCTGCCGCAAAGTTAATGTTGAGTGGAGCCGTAACTTCACTTCTTCATGTATTTTATTACGTGGTGCTTAATTCTCTGTGTGTTCGTGGAACGAAACGACGGCAGAGACATCGAGTCTACAAAAACGTTACAATCGCCGTCTGAGCAATTTGTGTTATGCGTCGAAGGCCATCAGATTGCGTACCAAGTAGTGTCTCCTGTCTTCCAATCATTGGTTTGTGGTCGTACCAATGGTAATCGATCTTCAAACAAAGAGTGATTCGCCAAAGCTGATTCGTTAATTCTGTCATTCCTGATGGCCCCCGTACCTAGTACGGCATGCTATTGGAATGGATTATGGAGTCTTATCTTCCGTATTCAGCTGTGACAAGAGAAGACATAAAAATGTCAAGCGGTTGACTGGAAGTTGTATAGCTTAGGAAATCTATATGTCTTGTAAAACACTTTCGTTTTTATCGACAGCAGGAGGTCATGGTTCATGGAAGTCGCCTACTTCGTGTTCGTTAGATCAAGAAATATAACTATGGCGCTCTGTGATTATCTTGTGCACAGTTGATATTTATGTCTGTACACATAAGGTAAGCAGTCGTGGTTGTGCTGTACGTTATAGGCAACAGTTTGTTATAGGTAGGTTTTCACCCTTTTTTAAAGGCCACGCAGGCCCTTAGGGTGAGTAGAGGTATAGTTCTACTCTTTCTTGACCACGGCACTAGAAGGGGGTGAGGGGTCAGCTTCATTCCCCGGCCGCTCCTTACCCCAGGAAAAGATCCGTTGCCCATTGTACAGGAGACTGGATGGGCCCCAGGGCCGGTCTGGAAGGGCGGAAAATCTCATCCCCACCGGGATTCGATCCCGGACTGTCCAGCCCGTAGTCAGTCGCTATACCAACTGAGCTACCGGGCCCACAACAGTTTGCTTTTCTTGCAGCAAAAGACACGTGTAAGACGTCAAAGAAAGAACATTTTTGTAATGTTTATAAGAGAGAAGAAACAGTATTTATTTTAGGTGACGTAGTCCCGTTGTGTTTGTCCAGTCAGCGTTGAGTATTAATCCACCGGTTAATAGAACTCTAAAAATGATTGTATCTTCTATTATTCATCACATTCGCTGCACGTTTCGTGCGGTTATTGCTGCCATCGCTGGGTCGTGCTACAATTATATCAAAGAGAAGAACTTGTCATAGGCAGTGACATGACTAAATGAAGTTACAGCCATTTATAGTGCTATATTTATCGCAGAATTAATAGCCAACGTTGGGAAATATTCGTTTTCAATATGATGTCCATTGTACTAATTTCTTCTTAATCTTAAGAAGGCCTTTCGCCTCGTCACCTCCCTCCCTCATGCGAAGAAGAAAGAAAGAGGAATGGAAAGATTTTAAACAGTAAGATCCACACACAAACCAAAGAATGAATTATAACGGAGTCGCGCCCTATCATTGTCAGATTTGGCAACTGCGCAATTATTTATATTCTGTCAGGAAAATAAAAATTGTTTTGAAAAGCAGATGAAGTTAACTCAGCAACTGTATACTTAAGTTCCTATAATAAAACCAACCAAATGCACCAATTTCTCAAATTTAATTTGGAATAAATCTCTACATGTTTCGGACAGTTCCTCTGTCCATCATCAGGAGTTTTTCACTGTACACACAGCAATGGTATATGTCATACAGGTTTGCTGACAGCTCGCAAGCTGCCAGCAAAACTTTCCGTCCTGATCCTGCTCACAATATGTCAGCAAAACTGTATGACATACACCATTGATGTGTGTACAGTGAAAAACTCTTGACGAAGGACAGAGGAACTGTCCGAAACATGTAGAGTTTTATTCCAAAAATAAATTTTAGAAATTAGTGCATCTAGTTGGTTTTATTATAAGAATTTATCACGATGCATGGTCACCTGAAGTGTTTGTGAATTAAGAATTGTCATATTGCAAGAAAACATAGGTAGTTGTTAGTGTTTCATGTACGCCAAACTAGAAAACAAGGTCATTTCTTTTTTTATCTCAGTAATTAACCAACTTGATGCACAAAATTTTTGTTTTACAATAAGTTTATTTCATGCCTCTACATTTTTCGAGCACATGTGTTCATCAGCAGGAGGTCAAAATTGCATTACTCCTGATGATGAGCACATGTGCTCTAAAAATGTAGTGGCATGAAATAAACTTATTGTAAAACAAAAATTTTGTACACCAAGCTCGTTAATTACTGAGATAAATATACTGAGATGCAGGTCAGCAAAACGTCAAAAAAAAATCCCTTCTGTAACTAATTCCAGATGTCGTCACGACATACTCTTCAAATATGCGATGCCCAGCAAGCTGGTTTGGACATGAGCGGCATAAAGCTAAGGGCCACCTGAACAGTAACTCTCTACCGCGTACCAGGGACGGCTTCAGGAGACACTTGATAAATGACATTTCACAGTAAGCAAGGCCATTGTTGACGCTCAAAGAAATGCACTTATTTGAGGCAACAGAACACAGGACTAATACACTGTTTCACTGATGTCAGTAACTTCATGATGCAGGGCCGTTGTAGCAAAAATAAATTGCTGAGGTATGAAAAAATTCTCCACTTGTTACGGAAAGCGAAGTTTTATTAGCATGTTCACAGTCAACAGTCACAGGTCCGCAGTATGATCCAGTCGATTGCAGCTCTCATGTCGTCTTTATTTAAAATCTGTCTTAATATTCACACACAACGTGGTGTTTATTGCGTTTCCATTGTTTCCTTCAGTCCTTCTGCTTTAGTGTAGTAGTGTAGGGTAGTAGTAGTAGTAAACAGTGCACGACCATCTCCTTTAGCATCCTTCCAATTAATTACTAATTTTCCTACCGTTAGATGCCGACACTAGACGTCTTTAAATACGTAGAAAAGGAATGATTAAATGTATGAATGAATGAATGAAGGAAGGAAGGACGGAATATTGTCCTGTTAGTTAAAGCCTGCTTCATTGAGGTTAATCCTCTGCGTTTCTGTAGTAATTGGCTGCGCAGTGTGTGTGTGTGTGTGTGTGTGTGTGTGTGTGTGTGAGTGTGTGTGTGTATGTGAGTGTGTGTGTGTGGTGTGTGTGTGTGTGTGAGTTTGTGTGTGCGTGGTGTGTGTATGTGTGTGTGTGTGGTGTGTGTGTGAGTTTGTGTGTGTGTGTGTGGTGTGTGTATGTGTGTGTGAGTGTGGTGTGTGTGTGTGTGTGTGTGTGACTTTGTGTGGTGTGTGTGTGTGAGTGTGTGTGAGTGTGAGTGTGTGTGCGTGTGTGTGTGTGAGTTTGTGTGTGTGTGTGTGAGTGTGTGAGAGTTTGTGTGTGGTGTGTGTGTGTATGTGAGTGTGTGTGTGTGTGTTATCCAGCAACTTACAACTGCATTAAACTCTACATTATAGTGTCCCAACCATTTTGCTGTCCTCCATTATTTGAATAAACATTTGTATTGTGCTCTCTACAGACACAGTTCCGGGTTAATGTGCAAGAAGCTTCAATCTGCTCCGTCAAATTACATTTGTGTCAAACAGCGGATCTATAACTCTAGCCAAACCCATCCGCGCATTAACAAGCCTTTCACCTTTCACGTCTAAAATATTATGGGGAAAAGCTTTCAGCGAATACAAATCGGAACTTAAACGCATGCACTGTGTGTATTAGTTAAACATTATTTATGTGGCACCGATACAGCATATTTTACAGCACAGTGCCTACACCAGAAACCGTTAACTAATGTATGGGGCAACAAGGAAATTGCATGGATTCAATCGTTGGTGAGTGTAGATGGTAATAGTATTGCCATAAGTTTTACTCCCAACCCAGTCTCCGTACATCAACTTAAATGTACCTACGAGTACATTACAAAGTTGAATCGCCTTCATATTAAAGGCGGTGCGCGTAATGACGTCACTGAACTTCAGGTAATCCTATTTGCATAATAGAACTTTTGCGTTTGCAGGATCAGGCGGAGTCAAGTCTAATGAAGTTGGTTTCACGAAGATGCTGTAGAGTCGCTAGCATCTGTTTGGCACAGAAGTTCTTTGCATGTGTCATTCACACCGCCAAAGACGAGTCGAGTGGACTGATGGACTGTTTTCGCAGCAGTTTGTTTCGGACTGGGTTCGGTTAGTGTTTCAGCAGTTCGCGGTACGTTAAGTGCTGTCTAGGAACCTTAGTTTAGAGTCGTGCAGGACTTTTCCGCTATTTGAGGCTGTAGGTCGAAGGAAATGTCTGTGACACACTCATTACAACAACTGTTCAAGAATTCGTAAGAATCTGTAACAAATTACTGAAAAAAAAATCGGACTGTTTACAATTACCTGTCTTTTGAAGTAAAGTAATTAAACAGGTGACACGATATCCTATACTTCGTTAAGATGGGCCTCAGAAGGGAAGGGGTTAAATGTTAGGAAGTGTACGTAACAGAGAAATGTGCAGTGGGTATGACCCTAACAGAGCATATTCTGCAAAAGGCAAATGAACTTGCGAGGAAATCTTATGTTTATTGGACCGTGCATCATCTTGATAGTTGAATAAAGAGAGACCAACTTGATGTCACTTGCTTTTTCATTTCATTATTTAATGCTCAAAATGTTTCGGATGTTAATACATCCATCCTCAGGAGCTTGCGACTTATTTGTTGAGTTATTTCATGGGTTGTATTGCTCTGGTTCGATGCGTGTTGGTGTTACGTTGTGGTTTGGCTGTGGTGGTGTGGTATCCTTATGCAAACCACAACGCAACACCAACACACATTGAACCAGAGCAATACAAGCCATGAAATAACTCAACAAATATGTCGCAAGCAATATACAATACCTGTTTGTATTTGTATAATGTACCACAAATGCACAATTGATCAACAGTTTATTATACTGTTCTATATTACACTGCCCCTACATGTTTCGACGCTATTGCGTCATATTCAGGGAGCTCGTAGTCAGTACCTGCTAAGTTACATAAGTATGTGAATGGAGCATGAAGCAATAGCGTCGAAACACGTACGGGCAGTGTAAATTGCTGATCAATTGAGCAATTGTTGGTACATTATACAAATAATTAAGACGCGCGGCACAAATGTAAAAAAACAATAAAATAAAACACAATGCCTAGTTAGCACAAAATAGTGTTTATTGTAACTTCATAAACTGTAAAATTCTTTTCCTTTGCCGAAATTAACATTACTCTTATGTCATTTGATTTATCTGACTGTTTAATGATTTGCCGTAATAGAGATTTAAGGTCTTCATGGGAATGAAGATGTAGGTTGTGGTATTGTGAGTGTCATAACTGAGGAGGCCACAAAGTATAATTGACATAGGAGCGATATCCCTCCGACTGGCACAGCTTCAGTTTGCTGTCACAGCGTACGATAATCAATCTTCAGAAATCTGTGTCTGATGTTGCTGTAATATCCGGAGCACTAAACAGCTGAGCATCGCCTACCGCTGTGCACGTAAGATGACAGGCACGCGACCGTCTTCCCATTGTTGTTGAGGGAAGGACAATGGCAGTACAGAAATAAACAGAGTGTTGCGGCCAGGAGGGAATGAATGAACACGAAAAAATTTATCTTGTTGTGTTTTCATTGCTGGGACGGACTTAAACTGAAACGATCTGTGCAGAATATATGTTTTCAGAATTGCTGTCTTCTGGGAGGTGATGTCTTGCAGTGGGAGGAACCTGTTGCATCGATCTTCAGCAGTGGGTTCCTCCGAATCTTCATTGCTCATATACCAGTGTCAACGGTGACAACATCCTAAATACAGCAGTAAACGGTAAAGTAGTTCCGTTACAGGACTGGAGTAGCCCAGAGGGTTCCAGGAAGTTAAGGTTCCCAGATTTCATGACAACGGCACAGGATGTTGGTAAGGTTGTCAGCCTTACGCACCGGCCGCCTTTACTGGTACTCATTTCTCTTAGAGGTTGAGTCGACACCAGGGCCATAGAGCGATCGGAAGGATTTTATATCAATGAAAAATTCCAATGACACCAGCTGGGATCGAACCAGCGACCTTCCGATTTGTAGCACAGCACCTTAACCACTGTACATCCGCGGTCCCCAAAATACAGTACTATTATTATTAATTTCCGTGAGAGTCACAATGATTGGATAATTATTTTCAGTTTATGACATTGCATTCGGGAAAAACGTACCTCGGAGAGTTGACCCGCTGTCCTGTCTGTCTTACACGTATAGTAATCACTGTTAAATTAAATGCCATAACTGCACTGTAACAATGACAAGTGCCGTTAGTACTGGTTTTACTAGTAAATAAACTTCGAGACTGCAATGATTCATTAATTATTTGTAAAATCTAAGTTGTGACACGCTGTCTTTCGACCATACGTCACACCAGTATCTAATCACACTCCCGAGTGACATTTACCATACATTTCAAAGTTTCCGTTTTTTGCGGGGAGGGGAAGGGCGTGGTGAAAATCTTTGTGAAGATGGTGGGCCAGCTACTCTGTACGTGATGTGGCAAGGGCAGGATAGCTTTTATCCCGCACGCCAGTCGCTACCGCTGTCTCCCTACAAGTAATTCGCTCCTAGTCTTCTGCTTAAAAATTCCACCTTATAAAAGCTAACAAAGATCCAAAGGTATGCGTCTCTTCCCCTAGCGCTGGCCGTCAAATCTTGTGGTTGGGGTGTCCTTACACCAGTGTTTCTCAACTTTTGTGAGACCGCGGCCCGGCAAATTATTTTTTCATAAGACGAGGGCCCGGTCCCAACAGATTTACTCGTCAGTACCTTTCAAATTTTTTTTAAGTTCATACATTAAACTAACATAAGTATTAATAATTAATTATGGCATCATCATAAAGAGTATTAGTACACGTATGTGTACGGTGTGGCATGTTGACAAATATAAAATTACGTTTAAATTAATTATCAATTCCAGGAGAAACCCTCGCGGCCCGGTATAATTGATTACAGGGCCCGGTACTGGGCCGCGGCCCGGCGGTTGAGAAACACTGCCTTACACGGCCCAAGTTCTTTACACAGGGAAGATGTGTTGGCAGTGAAGCTGTGCGAGATGTGAGGTTATCCTTCAGGTGTAGTTAAGGTTGCATATCTTCTGTGCCCTGACGCTGTATGGGTGGGTTAGGAAGAAACGACCAGAAACAGACTCCGTGGCGTCGCATCGCAGCAGACAATTGTCCTCGAGTCTAGGAAGTTGCTTATGTGAGCTTCTGGACGCAGCTATTACGATATGTTAGTGCTAGACCATGAAGTGTCGATACAGTAGCAAATTGCTTAGCACAGTTTAAGACGAATAAATTAAGTTACGGAAATGTCTGGATTTATGTGACAAGGACTGGCTTCAGGATGGCGATTCAGAAATGCCTTTGCAAATAGAAGGCGGGTCATACAAAAGTGTCGGAGAAGTCGCCGCACCGGCAAGGCGTTAGAAGTAAGTTGAGTGACGAATTGCAGGAGGTGGCACATTCAGGTATAACTCTACTTCACGCGATTAGAGAAGCTTTGTCTCTAAGGCGAAGTTTTCTGTGGGTTCCGTTGTAATTTCAATACATGTTCCCGGGCTGCGGAGGGCAGCTGTAATATATTTTACACAGAGACGTGGTGAGTAAACAGGGCTTTGACGTAAGGCTTTTGGACTTGAATGTGGGGTTGGTAAATCTTCGTTCTTAAAATTTCATATATATATATGTTTTTGGCGCAACAGCCCCTACTGGACCAGGACCTCCTCATTCACGAGGTTTCTAGATAACACACAACGACGCATCACAGTCGGTAGGACTCTTCTGAATGAGTTATCAGCTCGTCGCAGAGACCTCTACCTGACAACACACAACACTCACAACAGACAACCATGCCTACGGTGGGATTCGAACCCACAGTCTCAGCAGGCCAGCAGCCGCAGACCTATATATATATATATATATATATATATATATATATTTATTCATACATACATGCATATGTGTGTACGTACGTAGGTATATTTTCATATGTGTGTGCCTCAGTGTCCAATGTCGAACCGGCGTTGCTCAAGCATTTGGTGCCCCTGGTTCTAGCCGGAAGGTCTCTGATGGCGCCGAAGGGTCCAGGACGTAAAGACAAGGGGGCCCAAAACACAAACATCGGTGCAGATGCGAAGATTCACTACGATGAGGCCAATGGACACCTGAAAGTGGGCAGTTACACCAAGGCGCTCAGCGGCTACAGTCTGGTGAGTGATTGGATGCGAGTGCAGAAAACTTCGTAAGAAGCTAATAGTCAAGCAGCTAATGAAGTAACTTCTAAAGCTATTTTTGTTGTTACACCGTGCATGTTGTCGAGTTACTCAATTATTACACCAACCACTGCACATATATAAAATTTACACATTAAGACATTAAAGAAGCTCCGACATGTTTCGGTCCTAAGACCATCATCAGGTAGCTATATATTCATTGCTAAAGTCACGCTAGAAATAGTCACAGATTAATTTCGTTGTACCAGTTGGGTGTTGTGGCAGCATGCAGCATGCTGCCACAACACCCAACTGGTACAGCGAGTTTGAGCGTCCGCCATGCTATTATTAATTGTTACAGGAAATTCAAAATTATGGCGCTGATTTGTGCTCCAGTGGCGCACATTTCTTTCCAGTTTTTGTGAAAATCATTCGAGTGGATCAAACGTTTAAACAGGAACACACACACACCACACACACACACACCACACACACACACACCACACACACACACACACACACCACACACACACACACACACACACACACACACCACACCACACACACACACACACACCACACACACACACAAACACACACTGACAGCGTTGTGATCTCATGGCCCTACTGTTCCTTTTTTCCATTCAAGAAGAAAGGCTGCAGTGTTCCCTTTGTAAAAACATGAATTTGCCACGTGTTGTGTTAAAAACGATCAACTGGCCGAAATTTCCGCGCCGCTCGTCTGCCGGTTGGTGCCCCATCTAGTTCTCAGATTTAACACGGCAGCAGCACATGGACGAGCCAGTGAAAGGTTGTACTGTTACCCGAAAGGTGGCATTCGTGCGCCATATAAAAATCAATGTCCGGCCGCTTGTTTGTATCACAGTGGGTTTCCTTCGCACTATACTGCCCGAGTTAAATGTGCTGAACAATACAACCCCACTCTTCGCTCGTAATGATTTCCACAATAGCTGAAGGATGGCATCAAACCAAAGACAATGTCGGGCCGCGACAGATTAATTAGGAAATGTCGTGTTGTAGGAGGTTTGTACTTCCCGAGTTAAATATTCTGAGCGGTACAACCCCTCTTTTCGCTCGTAATGATTTCCACGAAATCTAAAGGATGGCATCAAAGCAAAGACAATGTCGGGCCGCGACAGGTTAATTAGGAAATGTCGTGTTGTAGGAGGGTTTATGGGGGTGGAGTAAAATTCTGGTAACGAACATAAGATCTGTTTCGAGAAAGCAAAGAGGACCTCTTGAAATGAGTAGTGCATATCCGCATACCTATAGGAGTGTTTATGTAAGTTTGAACTGTAATCTTTACTAACGCCTGCTGTATATATTTTGGCGCATGTAAAGGTGATTATATAAATTAATAATTCTACAAAATGAGCGGTAAATTCAATATTAAAATGTAATATTCCAAGTTTGTACTCGGAATACTGTTGTAAGTGTGTATTGTAAATATTTGGTTATTTGAATTTGAAAGTAGGATAACATCCTTTTTTCGTTATTATCCATTGTCTTGCGTATTCCAAATATTTTCTTTCCACTGGAAAATGCTTATAAAGTACTTTCTCTTTGAATATTTAAACCGTTTCAAATCCCCTTAAGCAGGCTACAGTTCGTTGCACAATGTGTTTTCTATTTTTATCATGGAGCGAAAACAGCTTGTACAATAATTTTAAATGTTACATTTTATCAAACTGTTAACAAGAAGATTTTAGTCAAGTTTGCTCTCAGTTTTTTCAATTTACCCTTTAAAATCTTGCCCTTGTAAGCAGAAGATATGTATACCCTGAGTATGGAGGATACACTGGTAAAATATGTCATATCCTTCATCTGTTTCTGGAGCAGTATGACAAGATCTAAAATACATCTCATGCAGGATGATGGAAGCAAACCATTATGTGGCCTTTTGTTGGTACGACGTTAGTTTCGCCACGTCGTTGCTGTGTGCGTGTTTATATGTGGGGGGGGGGGGCGCCTTTATTTTACTTCTTTTGGCTGTTTCCTACAACTTTCCTTAAATAATGTTAAACGGCTTCTCTGGAACGTACACGGAACTAAAAAATAAATAGGATTTGTGACTTGTTCTGTTCTCACGCACTTAACAACAGGTCAGAGGTCTTGGTTTTCAATGCCACGTGTCTTATTATCGTATAACAGATTGTTTCGTACCATCAAGTCAACGCTGTTCTTTAGCTCTTACTCTCATTGAGGTTTCAAACCAGTTAGTTCATTTTGAAGGATTCTGTACTTTAAGGAATTATTAAGAGCTTTAGAAATTATGGATGTTGCCCTATATATAATTAAAATTATTAAAATTCAGCAGTAAGCAATCCATTAATTTTCCCCATAGAAAAGGTGTACAAACGCGCCTGTCTGTGCAACGAATAAGGAGTAATTTCCTTCACGTTTGTTGTCACATGTGCTACAAAGATCGTGTAAATTCATATTAACTTTTTGGTTTCATAAGTGGCGATGCATGATGGAAATATCTCTGTAGCTGAAATGGATTAATCGGCAGGGATAAAGCGGTCAGACCGTGAAGCTGTCCATGTACCTCCATACAGTGCTGAGGTTAATAATGAGTCGAGCTACACCGCCACTACCCCATGTTCTTTTGTGGAGTGCAAAGGGAAAACCTCGCTCTGTTGTATCTATGTACATATTCGTAGATATTACTTCTTATGGAATGTTCGGCACTTCATCCATCAGCGGATCTCTGATGTTAATGATCAGTCAGATATTTGCACACGATTCTGCACACACACGCGGTGATACAGCCCTTCTCTATTTTAAAACTGTGGTACTTTGTATAGGACGAAATAGCCAGTAGTGTTTGTGATCACTGTGACAGAATCTCTGACACACTGCTTGCCGTCTGTCTAAACTACGATAAAAAGGGCAGAAAATTTATACTTTGAGTTTAAATGCGGTTTTCACTTTGTTTATATTACAGGAGCGTAAATATTCTTTTATTTTCCGAAAGGCGTTTGTAACGTGCTGAAAGACAGAACCAAAAAACTGAAAGTAAAGAAATCTGAAAGGCACTAAAAAGAAATTGATGTCTTGTTGACAAGTTGCCTTGGCAACCGACAGCTAAGGCGCTTCTGTGTAGTGCAGCTGTGTAGTGTGACAGTTTCTACATTAACACATTCTTTTAAAATTTAGTTGTCAGTTATAAACAACGAATGTGCTTGTCAAACGCCCATGTCTCACATTTTTCTTCTGCTTAAAAGCAGCCAGCCTGCGGATTTCGGAAGTCACGTATAGACTAAGTTGCCTGAAAGAAAAATTTACACAACCACTTTCATCCTCCATGTTATGTTCTGAAAATTACGAAAGCCGCGTCTTGGCAAAGAAACTGTATTAAAAATTTTTCGAAGTGTCACATGAGTTTGGTTTATGATGAACTACTGTAATGTGTGCAGTGTTGTTTATATTGTACATGTTTTAAGCAAATTGTATGTAGACATATAGAACAACTGGGTGTGACTGCAGCCCTTGCGCTGTGGTATGCTGTAGGGCACAGAAAGAAGATTTATCACATGTAAAATGTTTCAAGTTTGTTGCTACAAATTTCTTAATACGAAGTCTGAGTTGTGATATAGCTTACATAGAGACTTTCTTGTAGTAGCAGTACATTATTGTTATTATTATTGTTGTTAATATTATTATGACAACAACCATGGAACCAGTGATAAACGGAACAAATTCTATGGAAAAGGAAGTGCCTGAACTTCACGAGAAGCAAGTCAAAGGATCATATCTAAGCGAACATGCGCTAGAAATGCTGAAAATTACTCGAGACACAGAATTTCTGCATAGTTTCCTGAGGGTTAGTATTGCAGTTGAAACGGAGGCCGATGGTGCAGATCGTCCTAGACACAAAGGGTTTAAAAAACCTGCCGACGAAAAGGCTGCAACATTTCTACTTCCGCCTCTGCAACAACTGCAGGACCAGCAGCAACAGCAATTGGAGCAGCAGGAAGAAGAGCAGAAGCGACAAGCCGAGACAGCTGCAGAACGTCACAAAAAAGTTCGATGCACAGAATCTGAACAAGGAAAGAATGCAGGGAAAACTACATTCTCCCAGCTGACCAAAGACCTGAAGTTGCGGAAAGGACCCAAACGAGGACGCAGGCGAAGTCGCGTTCGGCGGCAGGAAGAGTGTTACACAGACAAAGATCGCGCTGCTGCGGTCAACATGGGCTCCCACGACATCAAGCAGTCGCTGAAAATGAAGAGACGGCTTGACCGCAGTCGTGCTCTGCAGATCCCGGAGGAGGCTGAACCGGGAAATCTGCTGGCCCTCGGCAATCGACAGATGCGGAGTGGCGATGTCAACATTGCCATGAACTTTGTGCATAAGGTGATATTCCAGTTGGGAGCCAAGGGCTCACCGTGCGGGATATCAGGCTTGATGGATCTATTTCTTGTTCTCTCTCTTCCGCCAAGTTTACTATAATAATTCTACTGTCTTAAAAGACTCCAAGAAGTCACATTTTGTGCTCTCGCGATAGGAATGTTTTTGAGTGTGCAATATAGTTATGTGCCTGCAGTAATCTGCTAAGGTACTGACCAAGGATTTGGTCGCAGCAGTGATTAGAATGAAAATTCACTAATATTCTATGCAACATAAAGAGTGGATCGTCTGAAAATGATTCATATGTTTGCATTATATTTTATTTGATAGTTCAGTGCACGTGCCTTTCAGTCAACACAACTGTACATAGAATAACAGAACAATAACATTTTATCGTCTGTATTGGCTGCATGTTTCAGTACTACAGAAGTGTTGTCAGGCCATGATTATATAACAGGAACTCAAACTTACAGTTACAAAATATTGTTGTCTTTTTAGTTCTTATACATTTCCTCGTTATTTTATTTCATAATATTATCATTATGGTTCGTGTCTTGTAAAAGCAGTTCACATTAAGAGCACTATTGCTTTACTAAATTTACCTAATTCTAAACTGGGATTTTAGATTTCCCTTATTTCTGCAGGTGATCACTGGAGTGATCCAGTAGTTCATACATAATTATTGTCATTTAATATGATTAACTTGTTGTATGAGGCATAATTATACTTGTAATTTGCATAGCAAACCAGGGGAATGTAACACACAGGAAGCAAATAAACTTCAGTTCTAGAAGTCAGACTTCATGAATACATGTAGCATAATGAACACTCATATTGTGCATACACAAAGTGTTCTGATTTGTTTTGTAGTTTTTATATGGAATTTTTTTCTGGACTGATAATCATAATGATGGCTGTGAAACAACTGTGAATCCATCATTTGACATCCAACAAATCTGTAGAACAGATTGTGAACTGCTGCTCTGGAGAGCTGAATGTGATTCCACATGTGTAACTTAAATGTTTAATGTTTCAGGCCCTGGAACTGAATCCTAAGGACAAGAACGCATTGGTAGCAAGAAGTAAATGTTATCTTCAGTTAGGAGAACCTCATTTGGCATTGAAGGATGCTGAGACAGCTCTGCATGGAGACAAGAACTTTATTCGTGGTAGGAGATCATGACATATCACAATGTCAGAGACAATCTGTATGAATATGGGTTTCAGTATTGCAGCTGCTTAGTTGTAGATTTGGAGGGAACCACGAATAAGGTACTAACAACCGCACAACTGCACAAGTCTTGTAACACTAATACAGTCCTAGTGTCTAAGAATGCAAGCACAGAGACACTTGTGTTTTTAGTTCTTGTACTTAGAATTTATTCTTGCTTTGTAGCATCAAATTTTCAGCTTGAAAATTTGCATTATTTCACACCTTTTGATCCTCTATAAGGCAAGTTCAACTTCAAATTTTTCCTCCTTTAAAAAGAATTGGGGGGGGGGGGGGGGGAAGAAAAAAAAATTTTAAAAAAAAAATTCAAAAAAAAAAAAATTTTTGAAAAAAAAAAAAAAAAACAGCCACAACTGTTTGGTGAGTGTAATGAAAAGACTGCGGTTTTGGAAAAAAAAATATTGGTTTTAAGAAAAGGAGGGAAAAAAGCTTTTATTTTCCCGGCACCTTCC
>Ga0131853_10004819_pt1 | contig 24224 bp, 22 predicted proteins | sample TergutLab28metaG_FD_92764 | JGI IMG/M metagenome (GOLD analysis project Ga0131853, IMG submission 92764) | Labiotermes labralis P1 segment gut microbial communities from Petit-Saut dam, French Guiana - Lab288 P1 (version 2) (version 2) | ecosystem: Host-associated > Arthropoda: Insects >...
ACAAGGCGTAGGCGGCGGCAGATTCGCCCCGAACGCACTCATCACCCGTGAGCAACTGGCTGCAATGCTGGTGCGTACGTTAGATGCTGAGGACAGAGCGACGGCAGTCGGCCCGACGATGAACTTCCCGGATGCCGACACCATCAGCAACTGGGCACCTGTCTATGTGTACAATGCATTCCGCCAAGGCTGGATGATTGGCGACAGAGGAGGCAACTTCCGTCCGGCAGAGAACATCATGCGTGCAGAGGTTGCAACAGCGGTGAATCGGATGTTAGGCCGGATTGACCACAACGACGAGCGCACACGCTTAGGCACAGCGCTAGAGAACGAATATCGTGCTGCAACCTTCCCAGACGTAGCGGTGACCAACTGGTTCTTCGCCTCCGTACTGGGTGCGGCAAACGACCACTATTTGACCAGAGATGGGGATGAGATTAACTGGAAGTATATTCGTGTCCAGTAAGAGTTCTAGTCTCACCGTAATGCGATAAACCCAGGGCCCGGTGCGTATGCACCGGGCCCTAGGCACAATTTGCAAAGGGCAAATTGCAAAAGGGCTTGAAAGATGGGGGTTCATCTTTCAAGCCTTATGTTCTGTAGATAGCCTGACTTATTACTGCGTGGGGTGTTTGAGGACTTGGTATCTGGAAGTGCTTATACTGTGGGGTGTTTTACAATCGCTAGAATCTCCTGAAAAATCCTCCTTGCAATATAAAATACGGTGAAGGCACGGCCACCAGCCGTGTCTTTATCCGTTTCGTGCCTAGCTGTTAGAATGAGAGCGGATTGGCCTGACGCAAGAATCGCTGAACTGTAATGTTCGCCAAGGAGTCCGTCAGCCGCCCTCTTGTTCGCAGCGTTCGATTTACGCAGGTTGTCCCGCCATCTGGTGCGTTCGTGTGACTCGGGAGATTAAATCGGCAACGAAGAAAGGGCGGTACGCCAAAGCCAAAATCAATCTTAGGAGGTTTTACATGAATGCTGTTGGAATCGATGTTTCGAAAGGGAAAAGCATGGTGGCGGCCCTGCGCCCGCTGGGTGAAGTGGCAATCGCGCCACAGGAAATTCCACACACAGAGGTGGATCTGGAAAACTTAGGATACGAGATTCTCATGTTGGGAGAGAACACCCGTGTTGTCATGGAAGCGACCGGCCACTATCACGAACCCGTGGCTCAAATGCTCCACGAGATGGGGATTTTTGTCAGTGTCCTCAATCCTCTGCTCATCAAGCAAAGTGGGGGCGGAAACATCCGCAAGGTCAAGTCCGACAAGGCCGATGCCATCAAAATCGCCAAATACGGGCTTGACAACTGGGGCGATTTGCGGGAATATACTCCCATGGATGCTTTACGACAACAGCTAAAACTGTTTTCTCGGCAGTACAACCTGTACATGCAGACGGCAGTGTCCCTGCAAAACAACCTCATCTCGCTACTGGACAAGACCTAGCCGGGGATCAACGAGGAGTTCAAAAGCCCTATGCGAGCAGATGGCAGCTTGAAGTGGGTCGATTTTGTTGCAACCTTTTGGCACTGCGACTGTGTGCGCTATGCCGGTCGGGACAACTTCACCCAACGCTACCGCAAGTGGTGCAAACGCAAGGGCTACAACTTCTCCGAGGACAAAGCGGAAGAGCTATACATCGCAAGTGCGGGGCATTTTCCAACTCTGCCGAAAAACAGTAGCTCCAAGCTCCTAATCACCGCCGCCGCAAAGGAGCTTACCGCCACGCTAACCGGCGTTGCCACCATCAAAGCCGAGATGATCCGCCTTGCACAGCAGCTACCGGAACATGGCACAGTGCTCGCCATGTACGGTGTGGGAGAAATCACAGCGGCACAGCTCATGGCGGAGATCGGTGACGCACGCCGCTTTGCTAACCGCGGCTCAATCGTCGCCTTTGCTGGCGTTGATCCGGCTGTGAATCAGTCGGGGGCTTACCAACAACAAAGCACCTCGTCCACAAAGCGCGGCTCTCCACATCTGCGAAAAACGCTCTATCAGGTGGTTTCCACCTACATCAAGCGTTCGCCCATGGACGAACCTGTGTACCAGTTCCTGAACAAGAAATGCGCCGAGTGTAAGCCGTGCTACGTTTACATGACCGCCGGGGCGAACAAGTTTCTGCGCATTTACTACGCTTGCGTCAAGGAATGCCTTGCCGCGTTGGATGATCGTGCTGATACATAGAACCTAACCCCTTCCGCTATGGCCGGCACAAAAACGAATCGTGTGGTGGCCGGCTTTGCTGTACCCATTTGGGGGCGCTTAAAATTTGTCAAACTTTTTGCCCGCTAGGGCTTGACTTTTATTTGCAGGACTCCTTGACAAGAAAACTTTGCGTGTGGTATACTTGTTTCGACAATAACACTTGTCAAATTAAACATAAAACTTGGAGGCGTTTAATGAATCGTTCAACGGAGAGCGGTAACCGCAAAGAGGAAATTTTAGCTAAGAGTAAGCAAGAGGGCAAAGACGAAGGTATAGAATATGCAGTAACCAAAGGGTTAAAGTTAGGCAACTATTATACCGAGGTAGTAGGCGCTCTGTTGGTTTTTTTGTGTTTGCTTAGTGGGCAAACACTTACCATGTGGGCTTTGTTTACGCTTTATGGCGCTCATTCCTTCGGGGATTTTCTTGCTAAATATCGTCATTTCAATCAAAAAAGGTACTTGGTGGGTGTAATTTTATTCGGCGCTCTTTTTGGTGGCGTATTCGCCATTTTATTCGTGAGGGAGCTCGGAACCCTTCAAGGGTGGTGGGGCTAAATTGGCAGATACAATCGTATTGAAAAATAAGTTAATCGTAGCAAAAGAAGAGAACAACCTCTCTCAGGCTGATATGAGAAGCGAACTCGTATTAAAAAACAAGCTAAAAATAGCAAGGGCAGAAAAAGACCTTTCGCAAGCGGCATTAGCGGAAATGGTTGGGGTATCTCGAAACACAATCAGTTCCATTGAAACAGGTCAATTTAACCCTACTGCCAAGTTGGCACTTATCCTCTGTATTGCTTTAGACAAGAAGTTTGAGGATTTGTTTTTCTTTGCTATAAGGGCGTTCTAAATATAAGTCGTTGCGCTCCCTGCCAAAAAGACAGACAACGAACAAAACAACTCTATCATGCTCACCGTCAAAAGCCTCCTGCCACCATGTCGCCCCGCATGTCAACCTAAATTATGTGATGATGTACAAACGATATCCGAATTTCGTAGGGGCGACCATCTCGGTCGCCCCTACGGTGATTTGTGCAGGTTGATATAAATTAGACTGACGTGTGCCACCCCAAAGCAGGGCGGCATGATGGCAAGCGCATTCTCCTTTATCGCATGGTACTTGCGGTAATTTTTTTTGGAGTGCTTGTTCTATAGTTTGAGTGATTTAAAGTACCCTAAAAACGCCTCATTCTTGGTCAGCATTTCTTGTGTTAACTCTTTGACTTCCGCCATGGATAACACGGCACTGGTCAATGGGTCGAACAAATTGGCCTGGAATACTTTCCACGGGTCCCCTTCCATGGCCGCATTGACTGCCATTTCCTCAATACGGGCAGAATGGCCAACCAGAATGGCCAGATTATCCGGTAGCGGCCCAACGTGGATTGGGTTTAAACCCTCTTTCGACGCCAACACAGGTGTCTCTATACATGCCATAGGCGGCAGATTGCTGACAATCCCGTTGTTCAGGTGGTTCCCATTGAATACAAAAGGCTCTCCATCGCCGAACAGGGCGTTAAAGATGTTGGCGGCATATTCTCCGCTTCTCTCTAAGTTCACATCCGGGTTCTCAATGTCTTCAATAAAACGTGCTTCCCAAGTGGATTCCGCTTTTAGGTATTCGTTTAGGATGAAGGCATACTCGCCCGAGTTCCAGTTGGTACCGTCAATACAGTATTTTTCAATCAAGTCGGGGCGCTTTCTGAACCAGGGGTTATACTCGGAATTATGACCGGAGGACTCTGTGGGATAGTATCTCAATTGTAAAAACATCTCGTTGCGTACCGGCTCTGCCTTGGCAATGGCCGGGTCGTTGCGTACCTTGTCCCAAATCAGAGGGTATACATCTTTGCCATTCCACTTGAAATCCAAATAGAAGGCCTGATGGTTAATGCCGGAGCAAGTATAGGCCACTTCTTCCGGTTTCGCACCAATCCACTCCGCAAGCATCTGAGCAGTGCCCTGAACACTGTGGCAGAGTCCCGTCACATTGACTTTAGAGACCCGCTGTAGATAGCTGCACAGCATAGCCATGGGGTTTGTGTAGTTGAGCACAACCGCATCGGGACAGAGTGCCTCTACATCCCGGATGATATCCAGCATCACCGGGGCTGTGCGTAAAAAGCGCATGACCCCCGCCGGACCGCGGGTATCGCCGACATTGATATCCACCCCGTATTTTTTGGGGATTTCAATATCATGCCGCCAAACGTCCACGCCGCCTTGCAGGATGGTGATGAGGACGCCATCGGCGTTCTCCAACGCCTTTTTCCGATCCGTGGTGGAGTGAACTGTAGCAGAATACTTCCCGGCGGCAATTAACTTTTCAATAGCCTTTGCCGCATAGGACAAACGCCCCTCGTGGATATCCATCAAATGGATTTCACAGCCTTGGAATGATGCAAAGCTCAAGATGTCTTTGGCCAAATCTCTGGTAAAGCCCAGTGAGCCGGCGCCAATAAACGTAAACTTTCTTTTTTTCATCATGTTGTTTGGTTCATGGTTTGGCAAATCGCCTGTTTTCCCCTTGATGTTAGCTACAACCATGCCTTTCTACCGTATTAAGAACACCCCTAGTGGGTATATTCAAACCCTAGATCGTATATTCATGAATGTGTGTAATCCCAATCATCACAGCACCAAGCATGGTCTCTCTGTGGTTGAGTTCTGAGAGAAGAAGGTCTGGGACAAAGGGAACGTGGTTACTCAGTGTCTCTTTCCACTGATCCACAAACAACTTGCCTAAATTTGCACCCAACCCGCCCGCTATGATAACAACCTCCGGATTGAGAAGTGCGCACATGTTCACCAGCGCCATCCCGAAATGTAAGGCGATTTCGTCAATGATGAGCTTTGCGTAGGTATTCCCGCCATTTTTATACCGTTCAATTAGCTTGACAATTTCCTCATCAAACTTTCCGGAATCCAGATAATTGTTGATTTTCCCTCTAGAAAGAGCCTCTTCCAAAGAGCCTATTTCGTTGTATTGTTTGTCAATACGGGTGGGGTCTGTAATCATGAAGCCCACTTCTCCCGCCGCGCTGTTGGCACCTTTATATAGCTTCCCATCAACAATCAAGGCCGAGCCAAGTCCCACACCGTAAGCAATATATAAAATATCTTTATAGTTTACGCCGGAACCTTTCCATTGCTCACCGATTACCCCTAGGTTTACGCAGTTTTCCAACAGGACATCCGCCTCAAACGCCTCTTGCAGGGATCCAATCATATCTTGTTCCAAGTAGTTCTCCGTAAACGGTGCGAGAAAACTGCGGCCATCTTTGATGATACCCGGAATGCCGATGACGATGCACAACACGTCATGCTTCGTTTTGCCCGTTTGCTCTAAAATACTACTGATTTGATCGTGAATCAACTGAATGCTTTGTTTCCCGTCACCGGACAAATTGGCGCTGTTGGTAATCTCTGTGCTGGCGACTTCATTGCCCAGCAAATCCGCCAGCATCATCCGAATCCGGAACCGGCCCAAGTCAACACCCACAATGTACCCCCGCTGGGCATTGAAGGCCAGCATGGTGGATTTTCGCCCCATCGCATTATTCCCGGTGCCTATTTCCATAATATAGCCCGCATCCAGCAGCCCCTTAACATTGGAAGAAATCGCCGGAAAACTCATGTTCAAATGCCGGGACAAATCAGCGCGGGACATGCTCCCGTTAAACCGCAAGGTGTCTAAGATTAATTTTTTGTTGTATTCCGCAATGGTTTCGGTCGTTCTAGTTTTTTGCACGTGATGTAACCTCTCTTATTAAAACAGCCTAAGGATATCCCATCCCAAAACATTTTTATTTATCGAAATTATACTACATTTGGGGTTCCTTGTCAAACACACTACATAAATCGAATGAGAAATGTTGCACAAAATAGCCGAAGAAAACTGTGCTTTTCTAACAAGAATACAATAAGCCCTTGCACTTTTTGAGAATATGCCTTATAATGCTTAGTAAGCGATATTAAGTAACTAAAAGCACATGAGGTGAGAACATGCAATATTACATTGGTATAGATGGGGGCGGGACAAAGACCGCCATAGCTGCCGCAAAACAAGACGCTTCGGCGGTTGCTTTTACCAAAACAGGCAGTGCCTCTTGGCGGGAATACGGCATTCCAACTGTTGTGAATAACATAAAGCAGGCGATTGAGGGCCTCCCTTTTCAAAAAAAAGACTCTATTGCTGGCATGGCTCTGGGCGTGCCTTGTTACGGAGAAAGCGTGGAGGGAGACCGTGAGTTAGAACAGGCGTTTTCAGCGGTCTTTCCCGGTGTCCCTCTGTATGTCACCAATGACGTAGAGGTGGGCTGGGCCGGCTCACTGGGGCTTTTGCCCGGTGTCAACGTGGTTGCCGGAACTGGCTCGATTGCCTTTGGTAAAAACCAAGCGGGCGAAGCGGCCCGCAGCGGCGGCTGGAGCGAGTTTTTCGGGGATGAGGGTTCTTGCTATTGGCTGGGCCGCCGGGTAATGGAATTGTTTTCCAAACAATCTGACGGACGCGTGGAGCGGGATGCGCTGTATGAAACTGTCCGCTCGTCCCTTGCTTTGACCGATGACTTTGACTTTATTGATTTGATGCACGATGCTTATATTCCCCAGCGGGACAAAGTGGCCTCTCTACAGCTTATAGGGATGCAAGCGGCCCTAGCTGGGTCGCCCAGCGCAAGGGCCTTATATGCAGAAGCGGCGGCAGAGCTTTGCTTGCTGGTGCGCGCCATTTGGGACAGAATCGCCCCGGAGAACGATCCGTTTTTGGTCTCTTACACCGGTGGTTTGTTCCAAGCGGGAGATTTGATTTTGCCGCAATTTACAAAAGGAATTGCAGACTTAGGCGGCGAAGTGACCTTGCCCAAATTCGGCCCGGCGGAAGGCGCATTGCTACTGGCATTTTCCAAATTTTATCCGAAGGCATTGCCGCAACTACAAGAGCGGTTGAAAAATAATGAAATAAGAGATAAAATGTAAGTATCAAAATTTTGGAGGATCACCATGGATATCACCTACAAGGAAATACAAGACACATTTCAAGCCCTAAACAAAACAGCCGCTTACCTAGAAAAAAAGTGGAATGACATTACAATATCTTTCTCTGGCAAAACCCGTTTTATTTTTGTCGGCAGTGGCTCTAGCTACTCACTTGCAAAATCGATGGCTGCCATTTGCAACATGCACATGGGCATCCCGGCCTCTGCCTTGGCAGCAGGGGATATTTTGCTCCACGCCTCCCGCTATAAAAAGATGATAGACGGTGCCGCCGTGGTGTGCATCTCTCGCTCTGGTCGAACCAGTGAATTAATCAAAGCGCTGGACGCACTGAAGGCGGAGGATGTTTCCATGTCCGTGTTCTCCCTTGTGGCGGCGGACAACACACCGATGGAAAAATTGAGTGATTTGACCCTTGCAACACCTTGGGCGTTTGACGAGAGTGTATGCCAGACCCGCACTGTAACTAACTTCTACTTCATGGGCGCATATATCTTTGCGAGACTGACAAACGACCAGGCCACTTTGGATGACCTACAATATCTGCTCAAATCCGGCTCCACGTTTTTGGCCCCGGCGGAAGCGTTGGCGAAGAAACTGGCCGCCCAGCCTTGGAGCCGTGCCGTTGTATTGGCGGATGCGGAATTGGAGGGCCTCGCCGAAGAGGGTGCTTTGGTGTTCAAAGAAGTGTGCCAACTGCCTGCCAACTACTACCACGCCTTAGATGCCCGCCATGGCCCCATCGTGCTCTTCGGAGAACAGACGTTGATTCTGTTTGCACTGGGCACCGGTTGCGAGTTAGAGCGTAATCTTGTGAAAGACCTGAGAGCAAAAGGTGCCCCCGTGGTTGTATTTTCCGACGAACCGATTGCAGATGTGAGTGACATCAGCTTCGGGCGGTCTCTGACTCAGATGGCGAAGGGGATTCCGTTTATCCTGCTATGCCAGCTAATGGCCTATGAAAAATCCAAAATAACAGGTGCCGACCCGGATAAACCCACCGGTTTAGATGCGTGGGTTGCACTGTAAATTAAAGAAAGCGAGAGCACTGAATGGACGTAAAAACGTATTTTGAAGCACTGGTACAAAGTCATCGCAGTGACACCCCTTGGGGGATTCACTCGGTTTGCTGTACCCACCCTTATGTACTTCAAGCCGCCATGGAAGAGGCCGCCCTGCAAGGTGCGCCGGTTTTAATTGAATCCACGGCCAATCAAGTCAATCAAGACGGCGGCTATACCGGGATGACCCCGGAAGATTTTCGTAATTTTGTGTATGCCATTGCCGACAAGTGCGCCTTTGACCGGGAACGAATCCTGTTAGGCGGCGACCATCTGGGCCCCCACCCGTGGCGGAAACTACCGGCGGAGACCGCCATGGAAAAAGCGGCAGAGATGGTGGCGTGTTATGTGCAAGCCGGATTTACAAAAATCCACTTGGACACCAGTATGCACTTAGGCGACGATGACCACACTGTTCCCCTGCCCGACCAGGTGATTGCAGAGCGGAGTGCTATGATTTGCCGTGTGGCAGAAGATGTGTCACAAGGGAAAACCCCGCTGATTTATGTCGTCGGCAGTGAGGTGCCGCCTCCCGGCGGGCCGGAGTCGGCGGAAGATGAGATTCATCCCACCTCCCGCCAAGCATTTTTGTCTGCCTATCAGGCGTATCAGCAGGTATTTACGCAAGCGGGACTGGAAAATGTCCTTTCCCGTGTTGTTGCGTTTGTGGTACAGCCCGGCGTGGAGTTTGGCGGCGACCATGTGTTTGACTATAACAGTGAACACGCACAAGATTTATGTGCCGCACTGCGTGAGACGGGCCGCCCCATGGTGTTTGAGGGCCATTCGACAGACTATCAAACACCGGATGCCCTTGCCCAACTGATCCGGGACGGTGTGGGGATATTAAAAGTAGGGCCCGGCCTGACCTTCGCCCTGCGTGAAGGTTTGTATGCCCTAGAAGCAATGGAGAAAGAACTAGTTCAGGACGGTCAAAAAAGCGACTTTGCAACCGTACTAGACCAAGAAATGCTGGACAATGACCAATACTGGCGGCCATTTTATCGGGGCGACGACCACAGCCTTTATCTCCAACGTCGGTATAGCTACTATGACCGCACCCGCTATTACTTGGGGCAACCAAAAGTGGCGGCGGCAATGGAGCTGTTGTTGCAAAACCTGGCAAAAACCGGAATCCCGGAGGAAATGCTCAGTCAATATCTACCGCTGGTCTATTATAAAGTGCGTGCCGGTGAACTTGACAAAACACCGGAAGCGATTTTGAAAGGACATGTCCGATATGTCTTGGCCGCCTATCAAGCGGCCGCAAAGCCCGGTTCGTTTCAAGGGTAGTCACGGCATAACGGCGTAAGTATCAGATAAACCCGTGCCTGTACAGGTGCGGGTTTATCTGATGCTTACGTGCAGATTATCAGGTTGACAACTCTAAAATTCTTGATATGATTAGAATAAGAACATAAATGAAATGTCGGAGGACAATATAACATGTCACTTGTAACCACCCATCAAATGCTCACGGATGCACGAGAGAATGGCTACGCCATCGCCGCATTTAATTGTGAGAATATGGAGATGATCCAAGCCATTCTCGCCGCAGGGCAGGAAATGCACGCCCCTGTAATCCTACAGACAACACCGACCACGTTGCGCTATGCCTCGGCGGCACTGTTTGTGGCCAATGCCAAAGCGGCGGCGGAAGCGGTCAGTATTCCCGTGGCCCTTCACCTAGACCATGGAAACAGCCATGCCTTGGCGGATGAGGCGGTGCGGGCGGGATACTCTTCCATTATGATAGATGGGTCAGAGTTGTCCCTCGCAGAGAATATTGCTTTCACAAAACAGACAGTAGATGCCTGTACCCTTCTCGGCATTCCTGTTGAGGGCGAGCTGGGACAAGTGGGCGGAAAAGAAGATGACCTAGAGCGAGAAGGCGGCGGCTATACAGACCCGGCAGAAGCGGTGGAGTTTGTGGCACAAACTGGTGTCTCTTCTCTGGCCATCGGCATCGGCACCGCCCACGGAGTCTACACCACAGCGCCTGTGCTAAAGCCAGAGCTTGTCTCCGCATTGCGAGACTGCGTATCGGTACCCCTCGTGTTACACGGTGCGTCCGGCTTGGGGGAGGACGTGGTGAAGGACCTAATCACCCGCGGAATCAGCAAGGTCAACTACGCCACAGAGCTACGCATCGCCTATACCCAAGCAGTGAGAACATTTCTGGCGCAAAACGAAGGCTGTATCGACCCCAAGAAATACGGCGCACACGCACGAGAAGCAGTCAAGCAACTTGTCATGAGCCGCATCGCCATCTGTGGTTGCCAAGGTCGGGCTTAGACATACTCGGAAAATCCACTCATTATAGCAGAAAGAAAGACCGCACCGTTCGCCTCATCTTCTACCTTGATGAAAATCGAAAAAAGACGGAAAAAGAAATAAGCAAGTGCCTGCGCCCCAAATCATATGAGGGAGGTTGAACCCGCTGAACGCAGCAAACCGTGCCTCCCAGCTTTCCCGGCCAATAACAGTGAAGCACCGCAAATTCAAATCCGAATTTGCGGTGCTTGTAGCTTCTATGGTATCGCAGAGCGGTACCTGCTAAGATGAGAACAGACCACCCAGCAAACTGCCCAAGCCATCCCCTTTTCCAAGCATCAAGTACACCCCCACGGCCCCCAAAATAATCAGCAGGATCGGCAAATATTCCCCTAGGAAATCTCCGCCGATACCAAAATTGCCGAGCAGCCCCTTGGAGGACGGTTCTATATGGGGCTCAGGGGGCGGCGGTTGCGGTTGTTGGGGCGGCTCTCGGTGGTGATTGTGGTTTGCGAATCTGCCTCTGTATTCATCCATGTGATGCGGCCTCCTGTGCGGGGTTTTACCCAGTCTATGCACCCACACTCTCGTCTGTGCAAAAAACAAGCACAACGGAAGCGGTTTTTACATAGATTATAGCAAAAGGCAAGGATGGTGTCCCATGAATCGTTTCTCTTCTGTGCAATTAGAACCCGCCGCCCAACAGGTCACGGAGGCCGCAAGTAAGCCACCCCTCATTTTCCGGCTTCCACCCACCGAAGGGCGGCAAGTGTTAGAGCGTATCCAAGACACCCCCGTCACCAAGTGTCCCGCCGTCGTGCGAAGCCATGCCGTGGACACAGGCCCCGGCGGCAGTGTACGGGTCTACACCGTAACGCCGGAGCGGGCAATTTCACCCCTAGGGGCAATCCTCTACCTCCACGGCGGGGGATGGGTGTTCGGAAGTCTCCACACCCACGATAAGCTGGCGCGAGAACTGGCCGAGCGCACCAATAGTGTGGTTATTTTCCCCGAATATACCCGTAGCCCCGAGGCCAAGTTCCCGGTGGCCTTAGAGCAGTGCTACAGCGTCCTCACCGCCCTGCCCCGGATTCTGGCCCGGCAGGAGCACACCATAGACCTATCCCGCCTCACCGTAGCTGGGGACAGCGTGGGCGGCAACATGTCCACGGTGCTAACCATGCTGGTCAAAGAACGCAATGGGCCGCACATCCATAAGCAACTGCTGTTCTACCCCGTGACAAATGCGAATTTTGATACCCGGTCTTACCAGCGGTTTGCCCGGGGCTATTACCTCTACCGGGCGGGGATGATGTGGTTTTGGAACCAGTACACCAAGGGCACAAAAACCCGCTCCTCCCCGTTTGCGTCCCCTCTGCGGGCCAAGATAGAGGACTTAGCCGGCCTGCCCCCCGCCCTCCTCATCAACGGCGAGGCCGACGTGCTCCGGGACGAGGGCGAGGCATACGCCCGAAAGCTCCGCCAAGCCGGGGTAGAGGTCACTCAAGCCCGATTCCAAGCGACAATCCATGATTTTGTCATGCTCAACGCCCTCGACCAGACCGCCGCCACCCGGGGGGCAATGGATTTGGCTGTGGCGTGGGTGAACAGGAAAAATCGCGAGTAGGGAGCCGCAGAGTGCAGAGTGCGGTTATGATGAATATCGTTGCGCTTATTTTTGATGGGGTTGATGCAGATGCTTGGGTTTCACAACATAATCACACCACCGCCACATTCTGGTAGCAGGAATGTGGCGGTGGTGTTGTGTTGAGCAAGGGCATGGACAACCAAACCCACAATCAACCACAGCCCCCAGCCCCTGCCAAGCCGCCTCCACACTGTGCGAACAACACCTGCCCTATGGCGGGTATTTTTTGTTGCTTTTTCTGAAAAAAGCAAAGATTCCTCAAAATCCATTGCGTTTTTTATGTTTTTCTCGTATAGTAGACATAATTCCAAAACTTTTTGGATGCGCTTTTTGCGGAGAAAGGAACGATTATGAAATCAATGAAACGGCTGCTATCTATGGTATTAGCACTTACACTATTACTCGGTCTCCTCCCTGCGTTGGGTGGAGGGATCACGGCAGAGGCATTTACACCGGAACATGACATCATTCGCATCGGCATCAACGCCCACTCCTGCTGGCCGTTAACGCCCAATGTGGTGCTCACCAACTCCGGGGGACTGCGGGTTGGCTCCTTTAACGCCCAGCGGCAGTTTGTGCCTGCGGCAGATGCCGCCACCCACACAACTCTCCGGGTCACAAGCTCCGGCGGCACAGTACAGGTGGCGGACGGTGCCGGGAACGTGATACATACAGGCCAAACCGTCAACATCGGCCCGGTAAATGAGGCCATCACCACAAACTATCGCCTGCCTGGCACCAGCTTTGGTGATGGGCGGCGAGATAACTTTGACTTTTTCGGCGGGTTCCGCATTACCGGAAGCGGCTCGAACCTCATCGTGGTCAACTATGTGGATATCGAAGACTACCTCAAAGGCGTAGTGCCTTATGAGGCCATCCCCTCTTGGCCCCTCCAAGTCTTAAAAGCCCAAGCAGTAGCGGCACGAACCTATGCGGTGCGAAATTTCGGTCGGCTGGGTGCCCATGGGTTTGACCTGACCAACACAACCGCCACCCAAGTATACCGGGGGATGCACTACGCCAATGAGAACACAAATCTGTCCGTCACCGGTACCCGTGGGCAGGTGATCTTGTACAACGGACAACCCATCGAGGCCGTCTACCACAGTGCCGCCGGTGGAGCCACAGAGGATGTGGAAAACGTGTGGGAATCCCCCCTCCCCTATCTCCGGGGCCGCCCCAACCCCCACGAGGAAACCCCAGCCCACATCCCATGGACACGAACCCTGACCGCAGCGGAGTTTTTGACCCACATGCGTTCTCGTGACTCAGGCTTCAATCTACCGGATATTGTGGACGTTCAAACACAACTCACCGCCAACGGGAACATGTTCTCCGTCACTTTCGTGGCCTCCAACGGTGCCACACGTACATATGAACGGCAACGGGCTCGGACTACGGTGCTGACGGGGCTTCACCCGGTGATTAACAGCCAGCGGTTTACTATTACCAGAAACCCGGCCGCAGCCTCGTTAGCGGCAGGGCCGGACACCGCAACGGCAATCCAAACCCTAGGCCATATTGCAAATGACTACGCTTACGATTTACTAGACATCTACCCCACCCACAGTGAGCTAGAGCTATTTGCCATGCAGGACGCGGGTCTGGTCTCTTTTGACATCCCGCCATCGGAAGAGGCGGAGATTGCCGCACTCTCCGGCGGTATCACCTTCACGATTCAAAACTTCGGCTTCGGCCACAATGTGGGCATGAGCCAGCACGGGGCCGCATCCATGGCCCGTTTGGGACATACATACTATGAGATTTTACACTTCTATTACACGGGCATTACCATCTCCGGCTTAGATACTACGGGTTCCGGGTTTGTGGATGTGCCCCGTGGCAGATGGTACTTCGATGCGGTGCAATATGTGCGGGAACACGGTCTGATGCAGGGCACCGGCGACAACAGGTTCTCTCCGCAGTTGACCACCACACGGGGCATGTTCGTCACGATTCTGGGGCGTATGGCCGGGATTGACACCCTGACCTATGCGCCGCAAGGCATGGTTGCCGGTAACAGCGTCAACTTCCGCACCGGCCCGGGTATGGATCACGCACTTATTCGCTCACTGCCACAAGGAACCCAGATGCAAATCATCGGGCAACACAGAGACTGGCTTCGCGTTCTGCATGACGGTACGGAAGGCTTTGTTCTGGGGAGCCTCGTCACCATTATGGACTGGAACTGGGCAGATACAGCCCCCGGTGCGTTCTACGCCCCCTACGTGGCTTGGGCGACTTCAACAGGCGTTTCTTCCGGCACCGGCCCAACCACCTTTGACCCCGGTCGAGCCGTGACCCGGCAAGAGATGGCCGCCCTGCTCTATGGCTATATTGAAAGCATGGATATCACGTTAACACGAGACACCAGTATCCCCATGTTTGCGGATTTTGACACCGTGGCCGACTGGGCACGAGAGGGGGTCATCTCCTTACAGCGGGCTGGGATCGTCCAAGGCGTTGGGTATGGGAACTTTGCCCCCTTGTGGAGCAGTAACCGCGCCAGCGTAGCAACAATGATGATGAATTTCCATCGGCAGCATCAGTAGGTGATATGTAAAATCGTGCGGCGTAGCGAATGCTACGCCGCACTGGTTTTGAGCCAATTGACATACAAACCAAAACGGATTTCAACATAACGAGTACGTTGAAATCCGTCTAGGTAATCATGGTAGCGGCAACTGGATTTGAACCAGTGACTCTCCGGGTATGAACCGAATGCTCTAGCCAACTGAGCTATGCCGCCGTGTTTGGTCTAGTGAACTGGGGCCTTTTGGAACGATACCCCGCAGGGCAAACCCTGCGGGGATGGTGACCCGTACGGGACTCGAACCCGTGATGCCGCCGTGAAAGGGCGGAGTCTTAACCGCTTGACCAACGGGCCGAAATATACGAACGAATGTTATTATATCGAATGAACGCGCACTTGTCAAGAAGTATGGCGAAAAAAATTGGGCGGTTTTACAACTTTGTAAAACCGCCCGACTTTGATTGATGATTATTCGCTAATGTGCCGCTCCGGCAGGAGAACCAGTGGGTCAACCTGTACGCCATGTTCCAGCACCTCTAAATGCAGATGATGGACGGTACCGGACTTGGCCAACGCCGTGGTGCCCACCGCACCTAAGGGGGTGCCCATGGGAACCCATTGCCCCTCTTCCACCACCGGAACCTCCGCCAGATTTGCATACAGGCTTCTAAGGCCGTTGCCGTGATAAAGGATGACGGTGGTACCCAATAGATCGTCCTTGAAGATACGTTCCACCGTGCCCCTTGCCATGGCTAGGACAGGTTCCCCCAGCCCGGCGGTAATGTCGATACCCGCATGGGTGCGCCAGTCGCCCATGGTGCGGTCAAAGATCAGGTGGCCTACCGCATGGGGGACCGCTACATAACCGGAAACAGGCCAGATAAATTGCAGGGGTTCTCCCGTTGCCGACCCTCTGCCGGACTCTTTGCCATAGTCGCCCGTTGGTTCGGGTTCTTCGGGTTGTTCCGGCACTTCGTCGTCATGACGACCAAAGAAGGCGTCCTCGTCTGCCGGCGGCTCTGTGGCAACAGGAGCAGGGGTCGGTGTGGGTGCGCCCATGGTCGGGAGATTGGGGGGATGTTGTTCGGCCAGAGCCCCAATCTCGCCCACCACGGGGAGGTCTAAGGTGTCGTCTGCAGTGTCGTTGCGTAACATAGCCCAAGCTGATGCGCCGATGACGGCGACACACAGGATCAGGACTATGTAAAAGCCCCGCCCTGCAAAAAAGTCACCGGCACGCTTGGAAAAGCTGCCTGATCGATGATTCATACACTACCTCCAAATATCCAGGCGGGCTTTTGTGTGGCACTTGGTGCCCGGCCTGTGTCGTTAATGGGTAGTTTCACCAGATTAGGCAATTTTATACATATCCGAAATAAAAATCTCTTCCATTTGAATCTGGACACCCTGTAGAGGGCAATTTTCCGTCTGTCTGCATTACTCCAGATTCAGCTTATTCTTCAAAATATAGCGCGCAATCACGTAGTGCATCACGGCTTGCGCCAATGAGAATCCGATGGAAATTAGCGTCGTGTTGATGATATCTTGGTCGGTGCCGAAGATGAAACGGTCAATGAGGCTTGTGTTTGTATTGAAGAAGAGAAAGGTGCTAATCAGCGAGACCGCAAACACAATCCCTATATAGGCCCCAATGGCCAATAAAATCTTACGCCGTTTGGCCAGTTGCCCAATGGCGAGGGCACTGTAGAATGCCAAGATGCCCGTCACAAGGGAGACAACGATGGAGAGTAGGCTCAACACATCCATAAGCTCCCAGTCTAAGAAAAAGAGTAGGTCTTGCCATACAATCCATTGGGCAACGAGAATTAGGACACTAATCGTCACCACAATGAAGCTAATGATGCTCCAACAGATGGCAGGAAGCAATTTCCCCAGTAACAGCTTATCTACGGACACAGGCAATGTGTTGGTGAGATACCCCTCGTCTTTGAACAAGCTGGTGTAAAACCGGCGGATAATCAGCACTGTGGTGAGGACGGCAGTGGCAAATACCACCATGAAATAAACGATCATGAGCAGACTATTGGTGGCAATCGCCCAGTTGTCCGCCCGGGCAAATGCGGAATAGAGCCCGCTGTCGCCCCCTGCCCATTGCAAAATACCATTGAATAAGGCAAGGGCCACAACGGCGATATAGGCCGGCAAAAACAGACGGCCCGTTGCCAGAAACTCGTACTTCATTATTTTCCTTAACATCTGAACACCTCCCGAAATAGCGCATCTACCGTTGTTTCCCGCTCGGTTTGAATCTGTTTTACTGACTCATGAAGGGCGATCCTGCCTTGATTGAGAAATACCACTTCGTCTAACACATGCTCTATATCGTGAATCAAGTGGGTGGAGATGAGAACCGTTGCGTCCTCTCTGTAGTTGGTAATAATCGTGTCGAGAATATAGTCCCGGGCCGCAGGATCCACACCGCCGATGGGTTCGTCTAAGAGGTATAAGTCTGCCTCTCTGCTCATGACTAAGATCAACTGGATTTTCTCTCGGGTGCCCTTGCTCATGGTTTTGATGCGGTCTTGCTTTGCGATGCCTAAGCGAACCAGCATATCCTCCGCTTTTTCCATGTTAAAGTTCTCGTAGAAATCTTGGAAATAGGCCATGGCCTTCCCGGCAGTCATCCAGTCCGGCAGATAAGTGCGCTCCGGCAAATAGGCCACCACCTTTTTTGTCTCGATTCCCGGTGGTTGGCCGTTAATCAGCACCTGTCCCTGCGTAGGAGTCAAGAGGCCGTTGGCCAGTTTGATGAGGGTGGTTTTTCCGCTGCCGTTGGGGCCTAATAGACCCACGATTTTGCCTTTGCCCAGTTGTAGATTGATTTGGTTCAAAGCTAGGCTTTGGGGGTAGTGCTTGGTTAGGGTTTGGCATTCCAATGTGTAGCTCATGGTTGTTCCTCCTTTTTTTCTGTTTTTGGTAGCTCGGCTTGCGCCGAGGGTATGAGGGCACACGCTGTATGCGTGGATGTGTGGATAGGCGGGATAGTCCTCTGCCCTTCGTAGGGGCGAGTATCAATCGCCCGGCCCTTGACCTCTCCTTTCGGCGTTCCGCCGAGAGTTTTCTTGGCCGGGCACCGCCAACTGGTCATGCCCTGCCGGGTGGACATTTCACCCCATAATCACATCTGCAATCGCTTGGGCACAAGCCTCCACTCCTAGCGCATCTAAGGGCACATCCAGCCCACCTTGGCGCAAGGCATCAAGCAACGCAGTGGTGCCGGGTACAGAAAGCCCTAGGCCCTCCAACTGCTTTACCTGTGAAAACACAGAAGCAGGCGGCCCATCCATCACGGTCTCGCCGTCAGAGAGTACCACGATCCGGTCTGCGTGAATACACTCCGACATGTGGTGCGTAATCAGCACAACCGTGGCACCCAACTCTCGGCGGAGGGTTTGGATGGTGTCTAACACCTCTCTACGGCCCACAGGGTCTAGCATGGCGGTGGGTTCGTCTAACACAATATAACGGGGCCGCATGGCAATGACCCCAGCAATGGCCACCCGTTGCTTTTGGCCGCCGGAGAGCAAATGGGGCGCATGACGGCGATAGCCATACATGCCAACGGCTTTGAGGGCCTCATCTACCCGCTCCCGAATCTCTGCCGGGGGTACCCCTAGATTCTCCGGGGCGAAGGCCACATCGTCCTCGACCAGACTACTCACAATTTGGTTGTCGGGGTTCTGGAACACCAGCCCCACTCGGCGGTGGATTTCTAATTGGTTTTGCTCGTCTAAGGTGTCCAGCCCATCTACAAACACTCTCCCTCCGGCGGGGAGCAGGATACCGTTACATAGCTTGGCCAGCGTACTCTTTCCGCTGCCGTTGGCACCCACCACGGCCACGAAACTGCCGGACTGAATTTGAAGGTTTAAGGCCTTGAGCACCAGGGGGGCCGCTTCTCCTTGGGGTGCGTGATAGGCATAGGTCAGGTCTTGGGTCTCAATTCGGTGTTGCATCGCCCCTACCTCTGCCAGCGGCAGGTTGCGCCGCAGGGTAGGATTAGGCCGGATTCTGTCACCGGCAGGCCCAGCTCTCGACTCTCTGAATAGCCGCCGAAGCGTTTGGTGAAAATGCGCTCACTCATATATGTGAGTACCGAAGGGCTAAGGCCCGTGGTGTAAGAGTTAATGACAACAAAGGCCGGGTCATCACTGAGGACGCCGCTGACCAGTTCTACAAAGGGGTATAGGTTCTCTTCTAATTTCCAAACCTCTCCATCCGGGCCACGACCGTAGCTGGGCGGGTCCATGATGATGCCGTCGTAACGGCGGCCTCGGCGAATCTCTCGCTGGACAAATTTGGCACAGTCGTCTACAATCCAGCGGATGGGCCGGTCAGACAGGCCGGAGAGTGTAGCATTTTCCTTGGCCCAAGCCACCATGCCTTTCGCTGCGTCCACATGACACACGCTGGCCCCTGCAGCAGCCGCTGCAATGGTGGCGCCACCGGTGTAGGCGAATAGATTGAGTATTTGTAACGGTCTGTTTGCCACAGCAATCTTCTCTCTCACAAAGTCCCAATTGGCGGCCTGCTCTGGGAACAAACCCATGTGCTTGAAGTTCATGGGCCCCACATAGAATTTCAGGTCACCATACTCCACTTGCCACCGCTGAGGCAGGTTCCCCCGCTCCCACTGTCCACCGCCGGACTTGCTCCGCTGATACCGCCCGTCAAAGTCTTGCCAGCCGGGGTGTTCTCGCTCTGTCTGCCAGATAACCTGGGGGTCTGGGCGCACCAAAACCCGCTCCCCCCAGCGTTCTAACTTTTCGCCGTGAGAGCAGTCTATAACCTCAATATCATTCCACTTGTTTGCAATCCACATGGGTGATAGTGTATCATCTTTAAGTGGTTTTTGCAAGGGCGGCAGCCAGCGGGAGGCGTGAACCAATTAAGCCTTGACAAACCTGCCCGCACCTGCTATACTGCTTAATACAAAACAAAGTAGGAACGGCATCCCCGCCCTCACCAAGTCAACTGGATTGGCCTTGGTTCACATGGAATCGGATTCAGGCATCGCCTGATATTGGATTGTGTTGGTTACGGATGTCATATGCATCCGTTTTTTGTTGTGTAATTTTGTGGGAGGTGAAAGCAATTAGCAAACTTGCTCATCAAATCAATGAAGACATACGGGATAAAGAGATTCGGCTTATTGCAGAAGATGGAGAACAACTAGGCGTTATGTCTGCCGCCGATGCGTTAAACATTGCGTATGACAAGGATCTTGATTTGGTCAAAATTTCTCCCGGGGCCAAGCCGCCGGTCTGTAAAATTATGGACTACGGCAAATTTAAGTTTGAACAATCCAAGCGGGAGAAAGAAGCGAAGCGAAATCAGCACGTAGTGGAGATTAAAGAGATTCGCATGTCTCCGGTCATCGATACCAACGACTTCAATGTCAAGTTGCGTAACGGTCACAAGTTTCTAAACGAAGGCAACCGCCTGAAAGTGACAATCCGGTTCCGGGGCCGCCAAATGGCCCACACTGAGATTGGTGCGGCTATTTTAGAGCGGTTCGTCAAAGCTTGTGACGAGATTGCGACGCTGGACAAAAATCCAAAGATGGAGGGGCGGAACATGTCCATGTTCTTATCCCCCCGGGCACAAAAACTGGAAAAAGCCGAGAAACCGGCCGCTTCCGCAACCGAAGACGAGTAACAGAAGGGAGAACCACCGACCATGCCAAAGAATAAGATTAAAACCCACAGTGGCGCCAAAAAGCGGTTCAAGCTCACCAAGAGCGGTAAGGTCAAGCGCTCACAGGCGTTTACCAGCCACATTTTGACCAAGAAATCTGCCAAGCGCAAGCGTAACCTCCGTCAGGGCACTTATGCCGACGTGACCAACGAGAAGGCAATCAAGCGCATGATTCCGTACAAATAGAGATTAGAAGGAGGTTTGAATAACCATGGCAAGAGTAAAAAACGTAGCGGCCACCCGTGCCAGAAGAAAAAGAACCATTAAGCTAGCCAAAGGCTACTGGGGTGCAAAAAGCCGCCTCTTTAAGATGGCCAACCAGCAGGTGATGAAGTCCCTGCGGTACGCCTACATCGGTAGAAAGCGCAAAAAACGTGACTTCCGCAGACTGTGGATCACCAGAATCAGTGCTGCATGTAAGCAAAACGGAATGAATTATTCCCGGTTCATGTACGGGCTGAAAAAAGCCGGTATTGAAATGAATCGTAAGATGCTCAGTGAAACCGCGATTCATAACCCAGCGGCATTTACGAGCCTTTGTGAGAAGGCGAAAGCTGCGATTGCGTAGTATTGGGATGGAAAAGTGCCGGATAGGTTTATGCGAACTGTCCGGCATTAACCAAAAGGCAAAGCCCACAATTGTGTGGACTTTGCCTTTTGTGTTTGGGTGGGAGAGAAAAAAGAAGTAGCGTAGACGAGATCAATCTCAAATGTTAAACTAAATCTCCTTAGCTAGTAGCTAAGTAGCCTTTTTCATTATAATATTTTTCCATACCAGTCAAAATTCCTTGTATAAAATCAGTCACTGCAATTTTAATGTTTTCTAAATCAGACATGGTTAAATCTCTTGCGCAATCGCTAAAAGACACATCGCCATGCGCCAAATCATTGCGTTTATTTTTAACCTCTAAAAGAACAGCTTGCCTATCAGTCGCAACATACCTAATTTTGTGGTAGTCACATATCTCTTTGATTTTTTTTGCATCCAGATTTCCACTTATTCTCAGAACATCACGAGTTAATACTAATGGATTTTTTTGTGTGATGTCATCAACAATCCTCTTAACCCTGTTTTGATATGTTATTTGTGCCGTAACAGGGCCATAAACTTGTGAAATTTGATGCTTCCTCCACATATCTTGTATTTCTTTGGTGACTTCAAGATAAGTGCAGGATTCATTTTTTAAACTCTCATATATTTCTAGCATTCCGCTTACAATGCAAGCTTCGACTAGATTATAAAGCATCAATATATAGTTTGACTTAAGTATTTTTAAAAACCTTGAATTGTTTGCTGTTTCTAAGGTTAAAAAGCCACCATCAAGATCAAGGATTACAGTATAGTATATCTCCAATTCTTCTTTTCTATCTTGAAAAATTGTTAAAGTATTCTGCATAGTTGCTATCCCCTTAAAAGCTGGTCTCTAACGTATTCTATACGTCCCCGCAATTTCCCTTGATTATTGCTAGCATCGCTAGTTGTATGTCTTTTAAAATCATCGGAATAAAGCCAATCCACATTTTGCACGGTAAGATTGGGGTTTTCTCTTAATGCGAGCGCAGTTCCTACAGAAATTGCCTCAAATCGTACTCTTGGAGTAGATTTTGCCGTAGCTGTTTTGGCAAAACCATGTGGAAAATACTGCGAAACAAATTCAAGCATACGCTCAAACTCTACTTTTCCGTTATGCTGGTCAAAGGAATCAAGGTTTTGTTTAAGATATCCATCTAAAAATGTATTAACATCGTGAACAAAGGATTTATAGTTATTAACATAGGCAAAAAATCTTAGAATGAATTCAAATCGTTCATGTCGATCCACGTTTTTGACTGATATTGGGCACAGTGATTGGAACAGGGTATTGTTTGTGCATTCTTCGATAAAAGTAGTAAATGGCCCAAGGAGCGAACCGCGACGAACCTCCGAATCATTTGCCTTCATGCCCGTGGTGTTTATACGGTTGAATAAATCTTGACGCACTTCATCGGAAGTATTTTCTTCTAAAACAACAATTCTTAGGACACGATTCAAGAACTTTCTTTGCTGCGCCTCTGGCAAGTCATTAAAAGAAAACCCATTCAATTTATCCAATTTTTCAAGTCCTTTTAGCTTCAATTCACCATTTCTAAATGCCACCAATGTTTGTAATCTTTGGGCTCCATCAATTACCTCCACTCGCCCATCTTCACAATTACCAAAAAACATAAACGGTATTGGCAACCCTAACAGTACAGATTCAATAAACAATGTCTTGTTCTTAGGCTTCCAAATAAAATTTCTTTGATATAGGGGAATAAAAAAGTCACCTCGTGCAAACTTATCAATTATTAACTCAACAGTAAAATCTTTGGTATCATAATCAATTTGCTTTTGACTTTCTTTTAGTTGCCGTTCTGCACTTTTTTTCATTTCTTCGCTAATTTTACTTTTCCGTCCCATATAAATCACACTCCTTTAAGTGCTCCAAAATACTCGTCCCAATCGCCCTGCCGAGTTCCACTGGAACGGCATTACCTATATGTGTCCCTAGCGTGCGTGTCCGTACAGTGTCACCTTCTTTGACTAGCTTATAACCCGGCGGGAAGGATTGGAGTATGGCACCCTCTCTTATCGAAATTGCCCTATCCTGCTGGGGATGGCCAAAACGACCATTACCATATCCATAAAATTGCGTTGTAATTGTCGGCGAAGGTAAATCCCATGACATGCGCCCATATACAGATCCATAGGTTTTTCCTGTACTCTTTTTATGGCACTTTAATTGCAACTCTTCATTCCAATCACGCCAAGAACCCCCTTGTCTTGATGCCTTAATTCGTTTCAAATTTATTTCGGAAAGGTCTGAGCAAAAATGCAAATTATCTATGGCGTTTTTCTTTCCAGATTGAAGCTTTGGCAGTGATTCAATCGCCTGTCTTACAGTTATATAATTTTCTGGTAAGTACTCAGGCCCTATCAAAAAAATTTCACTAAAACGTGAGGCTAAAAGCACAAGGCGCCTTCTGCTTTGTGGAACGCCGTAGTCAGGGCAGTATGCAACACTATAGCTTATATAGTACCCAGACTCTTTTAGAGTAGCTATAAAAGAGTGGAATACTTCCGTATCTTCTAGTTCTGGCACATTTTCCATAGACACTATATCCGGTAGGATTTCCCTGATTCTATCAGCAAATGCTCCCACTAATCCCCATTTGTCATGGTTTTTTTCACCATTTTCATTTTTCACTTTATTTTTTCTATATCTCATTGTGTATTTTGAAAAAGGCTGACAAGGGGCACAACCGACAAGCACCTTTATATCTTTCTCTCCGTAGAATTGGCTTATTTCTGAAGATTGCACTTTTGCAATGTCAGCTTCCATAAAAGTTGCATCATTATTCTCCTCATAAGCATATTTACATGTAGGATCAATATCAAAACCTGCAGCGACAGCTATACCTGCTAGCTTTAAGCCGTGTGTTAAGCCGCCGATACCACAAAACAAGTCCACTGCGGTTATCTTCATGCTATCAGCTCCTCTCTATCAATTTTGACGATATCTAGTCAACACCACTATACAATACCTTGACGATATTTTTCGGTATTCTATAAAGAAGTATATCAAAAAATAAGTGCGTTTTCAATAGCAAGAAGGCAATTCTACAATTTTGTACTGTAGGGATACAATAGACCTTGGACAGTAGGAGAGAAAAAGAGAGCAGTGAGAGGACACATCGGTTAAAATAGAGTTCCCCAACTTTATGAAACCGAAAGGAAGCGTCCTTCACTGCATGAAA
>Ga0131853_10004820_pt1 | contig 24223 bp, 12 predicted proteins | sample TergutLab28metaG_FD_92764 | JGI IMG/M metagenome (GOLD analysis project Ga0131853, IMG submission 92764) | Labiotermes labralis P1 segment gut microbial communities from Petit-Saut dam, French Guiana - Lab288 P1 (version 2) (version 2) | ecosystem: Host-associated > Arthropoda: Insects >...
AGAGAGTCTCACTGTACTTATTGCATCCGCTCTGTTTACTGTACTCAGAGAGTCTCACTGTACTCATTGCATCCGCTTTGTTTACTGTACTCAGAGAGTCTCACTGTACTCATTGCATCCGCTCTGTTTACTGTACTCAGAGAGTCTCACTGTACTCATTGCAGCCGCTTTGTTTACTGTACTCAGAGAGTCTCACTGTACTTATTGCATCCGCTTTGTTTACTGTACTCAGAGAGTCTCACTGTACTCAATGCATCCGCTTTGTTTACTGTACTCAGAGAGTCTCACTGTACTCATTGCATCCGCTTTGTTTACTGTACTCAGAGAGTCTCACTGTACTCACTGCATCTGCTTTGTTTACTGTACTCAGAGCGTCCATTTTGTTTGCTGTACTCATAGCTTCCACGTTTTTTACTGTACTCATAGCATCCGCTTTGTTTAATACACTCAAAACGTCCATTTTGTTTCCTTGAGGCCTTCTCATAACGTCCATTTTTAGTCACGTTCGCAAAATTGCATCGTCATGTCTGTCCGTCTGTCTGTCCGCATGGAACAATTAGGGTCCCACTGGACCGATTTTCGTGAAATTTGGTATTGAGTATTTTTTGAAACACTATTAAGAAAATTCAAGTTTCATTGAAATTGGACAAGAATGTACTTTACAGGAAGGCCACGAAGACAATTCTGATTACACCTCGTTCAGTTCTTTTTAGAATGAGAAATGTTTCAAACAAAGCGTTCAATGCCGTTTATGAGATAGTGTGGCAAATGTCTGTAGAGCGAGGCAGATCACAGAAGAAAATATGGCGCACGCGCTTTGCATACTGAATAACTAGGGCTACAAATACACACACTGAGGTTGTGTAATAATTATTTCTTTTCCACTGCAGTAATGGCTGCACGAACGCGCCTCAATGGTACGCTATACGTACATTGCCTCTCTTGTGTTTACTGCACTCACAGCGCCCATTTTGTTTAATGTACTTACAGCGTCCATTTTGTTTAATGTACTCGCAGCGTACATTTTGTTTAATGTACTCGCAGGGTGCATTTTGTTTAATGATCTCATAGCGTCCATTTTTTAATGTGCCCACAGCCGCCACTCTTTCATTATTTCAAATTTACAGAAAGAGTGCAGTGCGTTGGATGTAACCAGTGTTCCATTTTCTCAACAAAGTTTGTTAGAGAAAATTCCCTCTCCGAAAAAATATTTAATAACTTACACACCGGAATTGAAGACAGACACGTGTGACGGTCTTCATGTGCAAGTTGTCTTTACAATTGGTGGATTTAAATGACAATAATAAAAATGACTCTTAATATCTTCACAATTTTTCTCCAAAATAAAGTGTGATTTAATCTTTTTATCTTTCTGAAGTTCTGTCGTAAATACAGATGGACCTATCTATTTTGATAGGCGCTCCATATCGTGTTAACACAACTACAAAGACAAACAAACCACGTACTAAACCTTACTACGTGATGAAATATTTTACGTTCCAGTAAAACCTATTGAAACTAGAGTAGTTTGTACCGACTAGAGGCATTCTGAATGAATGCCATGCTATCAATTCACAACAGTTTAATCATTGTTTACAAGAGAATGAACACTCTCAATGAGTGTGGATAAATCTAATGTGAAAGTAATTTAATTTTACTAATCAGGCGAATGGCCCACAGTCTAGGTAACAGCACATGTGCGATAATTACCGAAATGAATTTTTGTTTCAATCAACTCGCCACAGTTAACTGTATTACAAAGCTAGAATAAACTAACACAGACCTAAAATTCTCGTTGAGGTACACTGTCAAACAGTGTTCTGTCCCATGTTCATTACATGCTGGAATCTGGGAAAGTTACTCGCAGCTGTTTCAAGGAAATTATAATGCAGGGTCTATAGTAAAATACCAAAAAATTCAACTGTTCATGACAGTGTTCACAAAGGTTACCATCCTTCGCGTCCTAAGCCAAATACATTTTCTCCCCAGAATTTCAATCTTTTGAATTAATAACCATTTTGACATAGCCATTCTCTTACATCTACGTCTGCAAGTGGCCCTTCCCTCTCAGGCTCTCCGTTTATATATATAAATACATACAATTCATACAATTAACGTTTATTAGTATACCAACAAATGCACATAAAACAGTATAAATTAATATTAAACTACTCCGATATGTTTCGGAGTTCTGACACCATTCTCATGAAACTTGCAAGTTTTTGTTATTTACTATATCGACACATTGTTATATTGTATTTTATCAATTCAATAATTTATAACTTTATCTGGCAAAACTTGTAACCTTCTTGAGGATGGTGTAAGAACACCGAAACATGTCGGAGGAATTTAACATTAATTTTGTACTACTTCTATGTGCATTTGTTGGTATACTAATAAGCATTAATTAATCAAAATTCACAGTATGAACATAAAAATATCCATATAACTATATGAAGTTACAACTAAATTTCTGTAGTTAATCTGCACTTATGGCGTCTATCTGTCCTCATGAAGAAAGTTCACAACTTCCTAATTCAGTGAAACTGCGATTTCACAGTAACCCGCAAGTATCACGACGTACATATAAGACGCCATAGACCAAAATGGATGATGGACTTGAAGGGGGAAGGAGCCAGTGTGTGTCAGGGCTTCGTGTCGAGGTAGGAAATCTTCATTCACGACCGGAATCCAACCCAAATTTTCTGGTGTTTCAGGTATCTCAGTCGATATAGTGACTAGGTCACGAGACTGTCTAACTATCATGGTTTGATTCCCAGCGGAGGCAAATATTCAGACCGAATTTACGGCCAATCCAGGCCCTTCTGAATGAATGTGTAGAGCAGCTCTATCTCTGAAGGTAATGCGACTGGCACATATAGCTGAAAACTCATTTCCATCTAGTGCCGAGGTTAAGAAAGAGAGGAGCTACACCTCCATTCCTTCATATTTCATCGTGGCTTGTTCAGGGTAACTTCACGTTGTACTTTACTACGCTAAAGCCTTGTCACAATAATGACTCATCCTTCCGGCTCCCCGCACAGATCTGTGACCACAGTTTGCACTCCACACTATTAGGTGTGACATGCAGTCAGAAAATCCAACGTTGTTGTAGAGTCAAAGATAATTTTGGATCTTCTTTATCACTAGCATGCCACGAAGACATATGAAGAGTGGCCTTACAGCTCCCCGTTTCTTAACCTCTGTCCCAGTTGTAATCGAGTGGTCACATTCACGCTCCGTCCACTTAAACCCAGAGTGGCGATGGGTTTGGGTGAGACCTGGGGCAGGTGGGAAAAGAAAAAGACAGGCAATGTACGTATAATCGAAACATTGAGGCGTGTTCGTGCAACCATTTTTGTAATGGTAAAGCAATATTACATATTCTGAATGTGAGTTTGTACTCTTCACTTATTTACCCGGCATGCAATGCGCATGCGCCGTATTATACTGCCATCTGTGGCCTGTCACGCTACACATTATTTTCCCACATTATCTCATAAACGGTAATATTTTCGGGAAAAAAATTTTCAAAATTAAAACATGTTTTTTTTTTAATTTTCTCCACAATTTTCGTCCGAAACATTCCTCATTCTAAGAACAATTCAGCGAGAGAGTGTCACAAAATGAACAGACGTCTTCATGGAAAGTAACCGTTACTTTGTCAAATTAAAAAAAAAACTTCAATTTTCTCCACATATTTTCTAAAAATACTCAAATATAGTTTCATGAAAATGCGTCCAGTGGGAGCATAGTTGTCGCATGCCGACGCGGGCGGACAGAGACGGACAGGCATGACGAAGCTAAAAGACGCTTTTCGCAATTTTACGAACGCGCCTAAACATTTTTTGCAGCTGCTGACCATCGAAGTTCGATATTTCAGTTCATTGCCTATTCACTACATTAATTGCAAGAACTACGGTACTGATACTTACACCCACGTTTGCTGTTGCCGAATGGAGCATCGCTTTGTAACTGTCCTCGTTTTCACGCCGTCGTTATCTTCCACAGCGCAACATTTACCGACAATTCAAGCAGCCCTCATGATAAGTAGTGACCTCTACAGGGCCAGTTTCTGCCAAGAGCTGCAAGGCAAGAAGCGTTACGCCGTTTAGTGTGGCCAATGTCTGCAACGCCCTTTCTGTTTAGGTCACAGTACGGATGTGACGTAACGACGTGACCGAACTAACGCCTTGACGATATGCTGATTTTCTCTAGGATGATCACCCGAGTACAAAATTGGTTTAAAAAATCATCGTTTCAGAGCCCTGCTCCTCATCAGCGTCGATGTGGTGAGTACACGTAAGAGTCTGATATACAGAGTGGAGCAAAGGTCCCTTGGGCCTCGATGTTTAACAACAGAAGGGCAGTGTCAAATGGCTTTTGCATCACTCTCTATACACTCAAACATACGAGGCAATGCCACACGATTTTTATCAGACAATGATGGTACTGAAGAAGATGTTTGGACTTAAAACAGGAGTGCTCAACATAACGCCCCAGCCGCCTCCCCCCCCCCGGGGGGGGAGGGGGAAGAAACCCGGTACCAAATGAAGAGTAGTTTGAGTGGACCTGGAAGCCAATGTGGACGGTTCTGGACAGCAGAAAAGTGTCCTTCAATGCAGAGATTCGAACCCTGTACCATCCAGCTCGTAGCCTAGTCAGCATTCCGATTACGATATCGGCCAGCAGCGGTAAATGGTGGGAGGAATAGTGAATAGTGAATTTGAGTTTTTGTGGAACGCAGAGTTAATGAACCAAGTGATGTCCCTAATTTTGTCCGGAGGAACTACGGAATAACACCAAAAGTGTCGATTAGCTTTGTTGGTATCCCGACCACGATATGAAGCCAGTGCCTCCCTATATATGTAAGAAGACTTACTGCTTGACAAGATACCGATGGAACGAGGACTGACGAAAAATCACGGATACTATCAGTCAGAATGATCGGTCGTTGCCGAGATATGAACTTCCAACTTCCCGAATGCAAAGCACAAGCGCTACTAACTCCGCTCACTCGAAATCATCTCATACTGACAGACTGGGCCAGCTGTCTCGATCCTGCACCTCCTGAAAAAGCAATGTGTTTAATTCAAGACATTGCCAGATGCTGCAGTTAAAATTTATTGCTGCAAACCGCTGCGTCTTACAGCCTCTCAGGAGAGATAAAAGCGTCATGTCAGAGGCACGCAATAAGAGGTATTTATTTTTTCTTCGACCACCCTTGGTTCTATTTTAGAAACAAGCTTACGTGGTGATGTCAGAGTTGTCTTAAGTTCAGTATTTATCGACAAGTCTGAAATTGTGTGGTAGAAACTCAACAAAGTAACAGTTCAACCATCCATTTCCACCTCATTCAGAAGACGTTACTTACAGCCCGACTGTTTGAATAATGTTTTCAAAGTTGCATGTTTAATTTCAATGGATGTTTGGGCCGTGATCTTGTGAGTACTGATGTAATAAATAGCTTTAAATATCAGATTTTATTTCTGTCAACTCAGATTTGGAATGTGGTATTCTGAGTGTAGTCTGGTAGACGTTATGAATATTGCGAAGACTCCATCTTCATTGCAGATGTGATTCAAATTTGGAGTGGACGGACTGAACAGGAAGTGTGGACGGATTAGATCAATAACGGCACAGACTGAAAAGGTGAAATGTGGCCCTGTGCAAATAATTATGAGGGGAAGCAGAAAAGGCTGTACATTGTACCTCTAAAAATGAGCCTTCCTAAGGCCTCTTAGTGTCCGATCTTCTTGCTCTTCAGGTTTAGAGAACTCGTCCAACACTTTGCTCAAAGGCAGTGGAAATCAGCAACAGTCGACGCTGCCCTTGCCCAGGCGGCTAGTTCAACGGTACAAACTGCAACTGTCACTGTACAACTAACCCTGACTGACGCTTTCCATAATCTTCCTCAGTCGAAGGCAAGTGCTAGAGAAAATTTCAGGACGGGGCACCACCCATGTCCATCAAGGTCATGGTGGAAATTAATTATTGTAACTTCTGCTTCAAGGTTAAAAGTGTCTTCAGCCCTCCTTATTTATTTACTCCATGGAGCAGAGTCCGTCTTGAGAAGCTAACAGTTTTTCAGCTAGTCAAAAAATTCCCCGTATTTTATGGAACCCGAATGTTCATTACCGCAGTCACAAATACGTGCCACCTGTCCCTGTCCTGAGCCAGCTCGATCCAGTCCACAACCCCATATCCCACTTTCTGAAGACCCAACTTAGTATTATCATCCCATCTACGCCTGTGTCTCCAAAGTGCTCTCTTTCCCTCAGGTTTCCGCACCAAAACCCTGTATACATCTCTCCTCTCTCCCATACGCATACATGCTCCATCCATCTCATTCTCCTCGAATTGATCACCCGAAAAATATTGGGCGAGGAGGACAAATCATTAAGCTCCTCATAATGTAGTTTTCTCCACTCCCTTGTCACCTCCTTCCTCTTAAGCCCTGATATTCTCCTCAACAGTATCTCTAGTCTACGCGACAGAGACCTTCCGGTTTCATACCTCAGACAGCCTTTCTAGACGCTCTGCCTCCGGGGAAGGCCCTGACGGTGTTTAATTGATAGGAGGCTGCATGGACCACAAAGCCGGTCCGGGCATTTTGTAGAACAGAAAAATATCTAGTGTCCGCAGGAAATGGAAACCGGAATCGTTGGTCGTTCAGCCGTAGCATGCCCACATATCTCAAGAGCAAGCTTAGGCTTCAAAAATGGGCGAAGTGGCGAAAATGTAAAGAAGAAATAAACACGAATTTTACCTGCCATTTCCTACCATAACTCTGATTAGAGTAACTCGGCATAGCACTGGGGAAAAATGTTTGGTAATTCGAAATATTATGCTAAACCTGACGGGTAAGTTTATTTACGCATGTTTTGGTTTATTTAACGAGGTTTGCAGTAGTTCGGATCATACAGTGTCAAATGACGCTGCGAAGAGAATGCAATGAGGAGGCAAGGATGTGAAAAGAAGTGGTAGCATGCAAATTTGCGTTATTGTCCCTTCATTTGACTGGGTACAATGAACAAAAAATGACGACCATCTTCGGTTAGGTGAAGGTAAAGCAGTCCCGTTACAGGCCTGCAGTGGCTTAGAGGGTTCCAGGAAGTAATGGTTCCCAGATTTCGTGACAACGGCACAGGATGATGGTAAAGTTGTCAGCCTTACGCACCGACCGCCTTTACCCCCAGGAAATGCTCCTGGTACTCATTTCTGTTAGAGGCTGAGTCAACCCCAGGGCCATAGAACGATCGGAAGGACTTTATGTCAATAAAAATTCCAGTGACACCAGCTGGGATCGAACCAGCGACCTTCCGATTTGAAGCACAGCACCTGAACCACGGTGCCACCGCGGTCTCCCCATTCCCACTTACTATAGCTGCAATCATAACCCACGGGCCCCTTTGCAGACTGAAAAGCAGATGGGAAGATATTATTATAACGGGCAAAGATTATGTAGCACAGAAAGTTGTTATGGCGAGCTGGTGATAAATAACCAACATAAACACGTTTCCTTTTCCTCCCCCCCCACCATTTTAATACATATCCCTAACGATTACCCACTGAATTACTCCCATTATTCCCAATTCCGTTAGTTGCTGTCATCATCACGAAAGATAACGATTTTCTTCAAACAATACACAGCGAAACCCACGAATCCTACGAAATGTACCGCAGTTTTTTCTTTGTGTTTGGGTCAGGCTTTCAATCTCACATCTGTCAGTTTTATTTCTCGGGAGGCCTTTGTGATTTGAAGCTGGAAAAGGCATAGCTGCAGCTTCAGCAGACAAGATTATAAAACCGCTCCACACCCATGACGTACTTTCCTGAAAATTAAAAAAAAAAAGGGGGGGAATGAAAAACGAGCAGTTGTGGTTTATGCAAATACGCTGAGTCGACCATACTCTTTCTGTAACAAGAAAATTCTTTTAGGAACTAAAAAGTTTTTAATTTACAAAACATTTTCTTTTTCTGTTTTAATAACATTTATAGAGCATTTGTACGAGACATGTCTCATATCTCATGACTCCACAGAAGACAAATATTAATCAGAGACGCTCGGAGAACACAGTTGTGGCTGAGAAACTATTTTTTTTTTAGATGGGTGTCATTAGAATTCACATTTAAGTTAGAAGCCAGAGACATTACAGGTTTTGAAATGCAGCCAACATGTGTGAATATGATCCTCAAGGGGAAGCAGCGTGCCTCTGTTGATCCTAAACCGTGCAACCACTATGATTAAATGGTATTTCTAACAATCTTTCTTAATTCAGCATTCTTTCTTAATTAACTTTAGTGTCAACAGACCATATATATTTTCATTCTTTTTTGTATTACTTTCTTTCTTTCTTTCCTTCCTTCCTTCCTTCTTAGTCTGATCTCGTCTACTTCCTCTTTGTAGGTGAAGAGGTTCACTGCTGCACCCGATCACACTTAGACACATGCACACTTCCCTGGACGAGTGATCAGTCCGACGCAGAGACCTCTACCTGACAACACACAACACTCACAACAGATAGACATCCAAGCCCCCGGCGGGATTCGAAGCAGCAATCCCAGCAAACCAGCGGCCGCAGACCCACGCCTTAGACCGGGATCGGCGACGATCTACTCCCCGAACGAACAAAAGCCAGATAGATTTCTGCCACCCACGCCATAAACACATACATAGGGAGTAGAAGTACAGCTCTAGCCCTCTTAACCTAGGTACCAGATAAAAGTCAGCTGTCAAAATCAAGCTTCCAGCCCTTTAAACCCCAGGAAATAACACCGTTGACCATTTAGTAGGAGGCTGTGTGGGCTGCACTGTCAGTCATGGACATGTGGAGAAGAGAAAAATAATTTTACACAATTCCTAAATCTGCTTTTTCCAGGAATGATCTTGTGTGACATACGCACTAGCAAATGTAGATTAAACAAGAGGAAACAAATGAATAACTCTCACAGTTTCCGTGGCTCATTTGTTTGTGAGGCATTTTTGTACGTCTAAATCCTTCCTGGCCAGTGTGACCGCTTTCCCACGACTCGCGTACTTGTCCACTCGACATACCGAATGATACAGACTGTCCTCACACGTCCCTTTGTCAGTCTGTCTTTATCTAGTAGAAGTGTGGCGTCTGAACGTAGCTGCTCCCGATTTGAGAAGCAAACAAACACTGCCGATATAGCTATCACGTTCAGCTACATTCGTTGAGAAACGGCCAAGTGGTCAATACTTGCACATCCGCGCAGTGACCACGACGTGGCAAGCATCCATAATATTTGTCCAATATACCAAACGTGTGACCGCGGATTAATATATTTATATGGCTTATAGTACGGTTTATACGCAGTGTGTGCCGGTCCCAGTGGCCGCGCGGTCTAAGGCGTAGGTCTGCGGCCGCTCTGCTGCTGAGATCGTGAGTTCGAATCCCACCGGGGGAATGGATGTTTGTCTGTTGTGAGTGTCGTGTGTTGTCAGGTGCGACGAGCTGATCACGCGTCCAGAGGAGTCCTACCGACTGTGGTGCGTCGTTTTGTGTGGTCTAGAAACCTCAAGAGTGAGGAGGCCGTGGCCCGCGTTGGGCCGCAGCGCCACAGGGGAAGGGGGGAAACCCGCAGTGTGTAAGACATTAAAATTTCTCTAATAATCTTGCAAAAGGTTTGATATAATTTTCACAAGTTACTAAATATTTGCAGAGTTTCTAACAATCTCTGCCGAGTTTCTAATAATATTCACAGCTACTATAATACGTTGGACATTTCATAATGCAGTTTATATAGGCCCTTGTGTAACTGTTGGGTTTTCTATCAGAGTTAGTAACAGTTGTGTATTGTCTAATACAAAGTGCTGTGCCTGTAACGGTCACATGATTTACACTACACTATGCATAGTTTAAAATAAAGTTGTATAGTTTCTAACATACAGCTTAATGTTTCCTGATATGTTTGCAGAGAACACAATGCACATTACAGTGTTTACGACACAGTTGTGCAGTTTCCAAACCGAAATCATTCTCATCAGCACCTCATAAACAACATGCAAAACTGTCCAGAGCTCAATCGATGTGCAGGTACTGGTTCAAGCGAGGTCCTGCTGCAACAGAAGGAACTTTCCGTATCCCATTAAACGCACAGCATCATCGATTTCCCTCCCCTCTCAAGTTTTATGCCTCCTTTAATGGCGTCTTTCAGCATTCACTTCTGAAACAGATTCGATATCTGATACACGTTGCCCGCAAATGACGCCTTTTTTCTATCCGCCATCAAAGGGATGAATTCATGATTGTATGTAAGATGAATCAATGACAGTAACATAGGTGCTTAAACGGACGGTTAGATCGTTGATGGTAAACAGACTGGCATTTTGAGTAGACATGTTTACAGACACACGGACAGACAGAAATTCAGATTATGAGGAGGTTGCCGAAAATCAGGCAACAAATGATTCCTGATGCCAAGAACCGTACCGCGTTTCAGGTGAGGTCAACTACACCAAATTAGACAGAAATCGGTCAAGAAATATGCAAATAACTGGTATAAATTCAATTATATCCTTTACTCAAACTGTGACAACGCGTTGATTTTCAAGGAACTCATTCAACACCTTTTGGTACGGACTCGCATAACGAATTTCATGAAAATCCGACTTACGATTTAGTCGCTAGTACTAGATCGGAAAGGGAGGGATGGTCTTGGGTCTCCAAATGTCTTTCTTTTCTTACTTCGTTAAGAATACATCGTAAATCTTTCGTGTTCTCAAAATTGGAGAAAAGGGCAGCACTATGGCTAAGTTAATGTTTCTCAAAGCAGAGAGCAAGTTATAAAAACAAGTTAGATTAAGGTACGAAAGTGCAGCCCAAATGTAAAAGAACTAGCTAATGAAAGAGATAAAAAAAAGTACAGTTGAAATAGAAACTACACCGTATACAGTACCTAGAAATATTTATTACACGCCAAGCATAATTTTCTTTCTTCAGTTACAGGGACCTCAACCCATACTACGTGCAACGGAAACACCGTTTTGCAGAAAATGGGCAGCCGACATGCGCGAAATAACCAACACAATTTAACACACCAGTAAGTTTATTGAGAGATGACGCATCTACACCCTGACAATCTCATCAGTAGACAATAGCTGGAAGTTTTAATGGCGTTTGCAACCGTAGCGTTTTGTTTTTTGTACCGTGCATTGTGACACAATTATGTAATTTAAACCAACAAAATCCACACTTTTAAATTAATGTTTTAATTCAATTCCTCGCGTCTTCTACTGTGTTTTTTGTTTCTGTAGATATTTTAAGAATTTAACATTTTAGACTTAGATATTTTATATACCCTTGTATTGTAATTTCAGTACCCAAACCATAGCATAAGAAACTGCATGTACAAATTGTCTTCCTGATGATGAACACATGATGTTCGAAAAGTGCAGAAGACACCAAGAGTTGAATTAAACATTAACTTGAAAGGTGTGCATTTTCTTGGTTTACATTACATAACATGTTTGTAATTGTGTCTGTGACGTAAGATGCCACTACAAGCGTCTATAAAAGTCTGACCACCAATTCACACGTCGCTTAATATTTTTTTAGGCCTTCTCTTTATTCTAGAAAGGATTTGTGTGGCGCATAGAATGATGGAGCTAACGTCTGGCGTGGAATGAGTGAAAAAAAATTAATACAAAGTACGAAGACAGGAGGGGGACCGCGGTGGCACAGTGGTTAAGGTGCTGTGCTACAAATCGGAAGGTCGCTGGTTCGATTTCCTACGGTGTCACTGGAATTTTTTATTGAAAAAATCCTTCCGATCGCACTATCGCACTGGATTCGACTCTACCTCTAAAAAAATGAGTACCAGGAGTATTTCCTGGGGTAAAAGCGGCCGATGCGTAAGGCTGATAACCTTACAACCATTCTGCGCCATTGTCACGTAGTCTGGGAACCTTAACTTCCTGGAACCCTCTGCGCATCTCGGGCCTGTAATGCGACTGATTTACCTTTTGTACGAAGATCAGATCGGTAAGTCACAACAAAAAGTCTTTAGTAAGCTCTACGGTTTTAAAGCGACATGTTTCGGCTCACACGTGATGTTTATTCATCGCAACTCCATGACCCAAGTAAAAACTGAAACAAATTAAAACCTGTGGAAAATACAGGTACTGAGAAAAACTATATATATATATATATATATATATATATCAAATTGATTACGGATTGTACATATGGCCAGTTCACAGACTGATGTCATGAGAGTTGTAGCAACACAATTATTTTAGCTCATTTTATTTTAAATAGGACAATTTTAATGTTTTTAAGATTTTATAATATTGAGATTTAAGCGAATATAATACGAGAACTTGCACAAAACCTGTGTGAAACATCTTAATCGTAAATTGTATTACCAACAGCTGCATTTGAAATACTTGTGTATCTTGGCAAGGTATTGATCACAAGCTTCCTGAGGATGACACGATAGTGTCGAAACATGTAGGAATGTGATAATTTGTGAAACAATTGTGCATTCATTGGTAACTGTACAAAATTAAAAAAGAACAAAAATACATCAGAATTGCTGGAACAGATATTACACTGAAGGTTTTGCTCTTATGGGTTGTTGCGAGGCGTAGATTGGTAGTTAAAAAATATCGGTCTCATCTTCAAGTGTCAAGTACTCGAAGTAGAACTGGACCGATTGACCCATGAAAAATGGGCAGATACATTGTTCCTAAACGTCGATATGCGTCGCGCAACATACCAGAGCAACGAATACCTCAACTACATCGTTGCGGAAACCTGAAATCTTGCCGTTTACTTTATGGTATACGTATTTATTTTGATAGGTTAACAGCCCTCTCTCCAATTCTTCTGTGAGATATCACAATTTAAGATTATCTCTCTGCATATCTTTACGGACTGCAGACAGACGATACTTCTATCTGAAAACATATATTACGCTTAGATTCTGTTGTTCTTCTGTCCCCATGCACCATGCCACCCCCATAACTGGGGCCAACTACGCCAGGTGGCAGTAAATGCCAGGAATTAGCTATCGTTATGCAGCAAGCTAAACATGACTGTGTTTCGGTCGCGAATGCAGCCTGAAGCCTTACCGATTACAAGTTGCCTTTAGGTAGCTTTAACGCTTGTTATACAAAGAATTATACAGGTTCACAGGGTTCATGTTCAATGAAAGTGATATCAGATTATCCCACCACAAAAGTGTGGATCAGTGGGAATTATGCAGATAAAAGAGCCAAAGAGGGAAAATGCCAAATTCGGTCGCTGGCACACCAACAGGCATAATCCTGCCGAGCTAATATTTTATTATGCCGTTTGCTTCTAGTTATTTCCACAAGCTACTTAGAAAATAATACAAAAAACTCATACCAAGAGGTAACCTACAGTTCAGTTATGCTGAACATGTAACGGAAAGGCGTCCAATAAACAAATTATCCTGCAGCCCCCTCAAGATAAAAAGGCAAGACGTTCCAAAAAGTCACCTTACCGCACATACGAGTTAAATGTCTCCAATTAATACAGATATGCGTCGCTTGACGACACGCATACGTTCTGAGAAATGCGTCGTTAGGCGATTTCGTTGTTGTGCAAACGTGTACGTACACATACTTAGATAGTACAGTATAGCCTCCTACACACCTACGCTATATGTTATAGCCTATTGCTCCTAGGCTACAAACCTGTACAGCATGTTATTGTACTGAATACTGTAGGCAATTGTAACACAACGGTATTAGAGTATAATATAATATAATATCAATCATATCGTATCATATAATATCATATCAAATCAATCATATCATATCAATCATATGATATGATATGATATGATATGGTATGATATGATATGATGTAATGTGATATATTATATTATGTTATGTTATGTTACGTTATATTATATTTATTATAATCTGCTGCCAGCAATCGAAAGACCTTTTATTATGCAGTCAATACCCACATCACTAACCATGTATTATGTTCGCCTCCCCTCGAACTACGAGTTTGACCCCGCGTTTGAAAGGGTGTTCAATCCCATGATTCCGACGACGTTTCGGTACCAAATGTTTTTATATAGATCCTAAGAATCAAGGAATAATCAAATTTGCATTCCTCTGCGTAGTAATGTCGAGTACTTCGTAGTCAGATAACCAACGTTTCGGAGGAATCTGCTGTGTCCATCTTTGTTGTGTTCTTTAATGAAAATTTCAGTAGCTAAAATTCTATAGAGTCGATGACTGATGAACATAGAATATTGGTGGAGTGGTACTGACCTGGGGATACCAAAGTCTTCGGAGCAAAACCTACCACAATGGTAAAGTGTCCACCACAAATACCACATTAACTAGCCTGGGAACGAACCCTGGCTTCCGAAGTTAAACCTGGCGACTAAGCCAAGGTCCCTTTTCAGAATAGAGTAAGATCATATTCTGGGATATAACGCCGTGCAGACTGGTATATATGTAACAATGTTTCAGATGTACGCGCTGTTGTGTGCCTGTAAGGTGCATTTTACCAACAATAAGCTGAACACTTCATGCTGTGAGAAGTAATTTACAGAGTGCTGCAGAAAGTGGTGCAAATTTACAGTGCTACAGAAAGTGGTGCAAGCTTACAGAGTGCTACAGAAAGTGGTGCAAATTTACAGGGTGCTACAGAAAGTGGTGCAAATTTACAGGTGCTACAGAAAGTGGTGCAAACTTACAGAGTGCTACAGAAAGTGGTGCAAATTTACAGGGTGCTACAGAAGGTTGTGCAAATTTACAGAGTGCTGTAGAAAGTGGTGCAAATTTAAAGAATGCTACAGAAAGTAGTGCAAATTTACACAGTGCTAAAGAAAATGATGCAAATTTACAGAGTGCTACAGAAAGTGGTGCAAACTTAGAGAGTGCTACAGAAAGTGGTGCAAATTTACAGGGTGCTACAGAAAGTGGTGCAAACTTACAGAGTACTACAGAAAGTGGTGCAAATTTACACAGTGCTACAGAAGGTTGTGCAAATTTACAGAGTGCTGTAGAAAGTGGTGCAAATTTACAGAGTGCAAATTTACATAATTCTGCAGAAAGTGGTGTAAATTTTACAACACCGTAATTATTTCGAGTTTTAGAAGAAAGCAGTACAAACAGAGTCACACATACACGCGTTAGCCTATCTGTTGAATGATGCCTGTGTACAGTCAGATCCATGGCAGCATTGCAGCTACTGCCCTCTAGAACGACTCTATTTCCGACGCGCAAGAATATAAATTACACAATCCTTTTGATTTATGTCTCTCATTCCGATTCACATCGACTTACAGTCTTTTCGCCCAGCAACAAACGACAACTTGGTCATTTACTATTGTGATGTGGGCGATGCAACGCGGTTACAAAAGGCGTCAGCTATACGTTACAAGCAAGACTGCTACGTCGACACGAACTAATGAGTTACACAAAAATATATTTAAGTCTTACCGTTTTGTAAATTTATACTATTCAAAGGCCTCTATGTTTAAGATCCTCTTCACAATCCAGACAATATGGAATGATGGACATTTAAACCCTTCAACTATTACACAAAATTTCCGTGTATTAATTACGAAATAATAGCTAATTAAATTCCAACCCCTGAAACTTATATTGGATGGCGTAAACAAGATGCTTACCGATTCCAGTGGCCGAGTGGTCTAGGGCGTGGGTGTGCGGTAACTCTCTTGCTGGGATTTTGTTTTCGAACCCCATCGGGGGCATGGATGTCTGTCTCTTGTAAGTTTTGTGTGTTGTCAGGTAGAGACCTCTGCGGCGGGCTAATCACTCGTCCAAAGGAGTCCTGTTGAGCGTGCTGTGTCTAACTGAGTGTGATCATGAATCCTCGATAATGAGGAGGCCTCGGCCCAATAGGGCTGTTGTGGCGTGGTGAAAGAAATAAAAGGGAGGCTTTCTATCTTTTATTAAACACAAAGATTCATAACCACGTTCACAACAGACCGTTACCGGGTAAAATCAGGAGCCAGATGGTAACCATTCCACCTCATATCTTACATCTTCAAGTTCCATTTTAATACTATCCTCTCATGTACGAGTAGATCTTCCAAACTGTCTCAGGCTTTGAAGACTCTAAATTAAATTTTGCATATAAAGTTTCATCTTTCAACGCGCGCTATATTCGCTACCCATCCTAACCTTTTCTACTTACTCTTATCAAATAAAATTTGGTAGCCAGTACAGATGATGAGACCGCTTAGTATACAACCCTCCTCAGTCTCCCGTCACTTTGTCCGCCTTTCGTATGAATAACCTCTCCACCAACCTTTATACCCAGATTTCATTCCAAGATATTATTTGGGGAGGAGAGATAAATAGAGAATGAAAGGTTTTAAAAGAATTCTGAAGAAAGTTATGTAAGTTCACCTTTACAATGACGAACAGAACAACAACAGATTTGCAGGCAAAATGAGGAGTTTCATAATTAGTAATCTGCTCTACTCTGTAAATTATTGGGTATGGCAAATGAAGAAATTTAAAATGAGAACACTGATGTGAAAAATCGCAGACAGTACATTACCTAAAGAATTTTAATCAAAAAACCTGAATCAAACCTTACTTGAGAGAACCAGCCAAAGATGATAAGTAAAATGTTTAGGAAGCAGGGGGTAAGAATGTCGACTGAATTCATCTGTCTCAGGATAACGTCCACTGACAGCCTTTTGTTTATACGGCAATGAACTTTTATATTCCTGAAATGAGAGCTATGTATTCACTAACACTGTGATAGTTAGCTTTTAAACCATTTATATCACAGTGGTTACATATCATGCCATTTGCAGCAACGTTAAGAAGCTGCACTGCGCTTAAACATCTTGTTTATCCGTTTCTCCTGGGTATGATAACCTCAACAAACAGCCATTATTTTCCTACATAGTATCGCAGAATTGCGGAAAGTGACTATTAATTTCATCCCGTCCGTCCGTCCTCATGGAACAACTCGCCTCTCACTAGACGGATTTTCATGAAATTTTATATTTGAGTATTGTTCGAAAATCTGCCTAGAACCAAATTTAATTAAAATTTGACACGAATAGCGGGCACTTTACATGTAACCAATGTACATTTGTCATAAAAACTCGCTCATTTCTTCTTACAATAAGAAATGTTCCAGACAAAATTTGTAGAGAAAACAAAAACACAATATTTATGTTCAGTAACTCCTTTCCCGAAAATCGTGCCGTTTATGAAATACTGTGGAATAATACTGTCGAACCGGACAGACCACAGATGACAATATGGCGTTTGGGCATTGAATGCAGAATACATAAAGCTACAGACAAACTCAGAATAAGTAATATTTTTTCTTCTCCACTGCAACAATGGTTGCAGAAAGGTGCCTCAAGATCAGGTTACACGTACGTTGCCTGTCTTGCTTTAACGTAGACGGATTATGTTTACTGTGCGGTACGAGTAGAATCTTTAACTATAAAGCACACGAATTTCTGTTTCGGTCACAGGTCAGGCAGTGTAAGGTTTATGGCGGAAAATAAGTGGTAGTAAAACGGGCTTTTCTTCTAGTACTTCGGCTTTCCCCTGTCAGTATCATTCCAAAAAGGCAACATGCTCATTTCTATCTACATGCTGCTCTCTAGGGGAGGACAAAGGGGCGAAGCCTAGAAGCCTCTCAAAAAGCAGTGTTCTTTCAAAGTCGCGGAGCATTTGATTACAAAATACTTTTCTTGTTTCAAGATTTATTGATCTGCAGAATATGTCGTAGGTTTCCTCGCCAGTGCAGGTAATTCACACAAAGTGGAGATCAGATGCGTGTGTAGAGATAAGTGGTGTAAAGGAATAATTGGAAGATTAAACCGACAAAATCTCCACAGCGCATCCAGTACAATCTGCGTACTGGCGGAAGGTGGAGGACGCCCACACTCTGAAGAGGGCAAAACGTGACTGCAGTAATCTCTTCCCACATTACGACAAGAGTGGACTGCTTCACGGGTATACCACCAGCAGTGGCGGCTTCATCTCTCGTACGAGCAGTTCTCGCTGCGTGCATACAGTGAAATATCGTTTTAACCGTCACCTGGCCGTCACGAAAATCCTTCTTTAGAGGAAAATTTTACAGTACCGAGGATCCAAACCTCAAGTACCTTTACGGAAAGTCACTTTCGTGTAACGGAAAATAATTTCTTTTCCTTGCGGCTCCCTTATAGGCAGTTTTCACTGTAAACAGCGAATTTTTTTAAATACGAGATATGCAGGGAGAGAACGGATTTATTACACGAAATCTAAGAAAAATTTGTCTAGCAATATATATGTAGATAATATGAAAAACTTAAGAGTACGTGTCAGTACACACAACTTGGAGTACCTGAATTAAGTGACACCTATGTAGCAGACGTCATTACACAATATAGTTGGGATATTAACCCTTATCCTGCTAATGTGGAGAACATGAAGAGCTCCTAATAATGCCAGCGAATGGAAAATGGGATTTAACTCGGCGTTTAAAGGGTTAACAGGTAGGTTACTAATTAAATATGATCGATTACCACAAAAATCTTACATTTGCTTAAAATCATAAGAAACACAAACACATGACTACACCACAAACCTCCGTATCCAGGTCACAAACCAACAAATACCTGTCCCGTTCTGCAAAGTCTTTGTCGAACGAATAATGGTTTTCTGTGATGGACGAAATTTCCTTACGTTTCATTACAGTCTTTACACCAGCCCGTTACTGGTCTCTATCTCAATCAGAGAAACCCATTCCACACCCCCAGCCTACACATTTAAGGCTCATTCTCTCTATAGGGAATAGACAGCCATCACAAATTTTATTGTATTGTTCAAGGCCTCTACTAACATCACTAAATTATATAAACACAGCCGTACCGAATCGAAAGGTCGCCACTGATCACATCTGTATATAATTATTTCGGTATTAGAGCTACTAACAGCCACTGGTCACAAAGGTATATGCCACTGGAATACCGGATTTACTGGCGCCACCGACCACCTGGTTCTGTAATCACTGCACTGATGAAGCTACTGGCCACAGCTGATTCTACCAATGTGTAAGTATTGAAGGAGTGAAGCTAATGACCACCACTGATCCCAGCGGACTACAGACAATGCAGTACTAAAGTTACTGGCCGCCACTGATCCCGCCGGGCTACAAGCACTGCAGCACTGAAGCTACTGGCCGCCACTGATCCCATCGGACTACAAGCATTACAGCACTGAAGCTAATGGCCGACACTGATCCACCGGACTACAAACAATGCAGTATTGAAGCTACTGGCCGTCACTGAATCCAGCGGACTACAAGCATTGTAATACTAAAGCTAAAGGCACTACTGATCCCACTGGACTACAAGCACTGCAGCACTGAAGCTACTGACCGCCACTGATTCCACCAGACTACAAGCATTGTAATACTAAAGCTACTGACACCACTGATCCCACCGAACTACAAGCACTACAGCACTGGAGCTACTGGCCGCTACTGATCGAACCGGACTACAATCACTCAAATACTGAAGTTACCAGCCGCCACTGATCCGACCGGACTACAAGCACTGCAGTAGTGAAGCTACCAGACAAATTAAGCGGGCCAGATTAAATTAAACGGCGGGGGACACGTTGGGGAGGTGGGGGGTACTGCAAGAAGGAATAGCCAGCCCCTTTCACAGTAGACAAGGTGCCGTTTTTGGGCGGGGAAAATGTAACGTATCGTTACTGAAGTGGGAACCAGCAGGTGCAGTTTGTGTAGTGTTGGGATCCTACATGTGTGGTGGTCTCCATTTCACTGAGATCGATTCCTCACAATGAAACACTCACAGTTCGGACTGCATCTTTCTGTGCCTCGTGGCATTGTGGTCAGTCGCCGAGAATTCCATTCGCAAGCAAGCTCACCGACCAATTGGTTGAAAGATATTTGCACTGCTCGCTGATGTAGGTGCCCCTGCTTGGTTTCATGGATAAGGATACGAAACCTGGGTTTTAAAATCTCAGGATTATTAATAGTTATATTTTCGTTAGAGACTTTCCGGCTGATTCTGGTGGCCGTGAAAGCTAAGGCGCAGGTCTGAAGCTGTTTGATTGCTGGGACCGCGGGTTCGAATCCTGCTGATGGTACGGATTTTCTCTCTTATGTTTGTTGTGTGTTGTGTACGTAGCGGCCTCTGCGACAAGCCGATCACTGGTTCAGGGGAGTTCTACGAGTGTGTGATCTAGAAACCTCAACTATGAGGCGGCCTTGGCCCGAATGGGGCTGTTGCGCCACAGAAAGAAATAAAAAAGAAAGAAATAAAGACTCCTTCTAAGAGTCGAGAGTCAATATAGTGCCTACGCAATGGGCTCTTCGATCTAAGAGTCGGATACCATTAACGACAAGGGTATGAGATATTTCCCTATTCCGAGTGCACTGCCTGGTCATGAGGCTCACCAAGTCTCCCATCCAATGAGCGCCGAATACCCATACTCTGAGGGTAAAGTGTCCAGGGCGTGAAGTTTCCCACACTGCTCCATCTGCAACCGAGTTAAGAATGTACGCATCAACACATCGACTTCACAACTTAATCATGGCCGAGCGCATAATAAGCAGAAGGGAAAAATTACATTTATCGTGCAAGATTAAAATATAAAGATAATATCGTTATCAACGCACAGAGGATATGAAAGAGAAAGTGGAGGTACGGCTCCACTCATTCTTGATCTCGGCACTAAACTGGAGTGTTCAACATCACGCCCTGGCCGCTTTACCCCCTGAAATAAATCCCGGTACCCACTGCATAGGGGGCTGGGTAGGGTCCAGGGCCCGTCTTCACGTACGTAGAACAAACTACGTCTTCTTCCTGCAGGGATTAGAACCCAGGACTCTCCATCCCATGAGCAGTTTCTAAACCGCCTGAGTTTCCGTGGCTCCCCATAAAGATTTATTGCATTACAATTAATGAAAACATTTTTGTTTGCAACGCTTAAGTCCTTAGAGCCTAAACTTCAGAGAAATATTATTTAAAACATTTGTTTCCACATCACAAGAAAACGCACTTGTCCTTCTTTAGAGAGGACAGCGGAATGGAAGTTTTCCATAAATCGCACATTTGCAGATTGAAGTCATACGGAAAGTTACGTCGTTTTGTTTGGTAAATAGTTACCGACATTTCGAAGTATTACCCGGCATTCTCATATTCCGGATAAAGAAAACCAATACGCTCGGTGCGTCGGTAACTGTACGTCAATCGACACCAAGTAACACTCATGAGAACTTGAAATTTCAGCAACCTCGAATCACACATCGTGATCTTTAGTCACAAAACCCAACGTATTGCCATTACTTTATACTGGTGAGTTTCACTAAAATTTGTCGGCCGGTTTTAATTTTGATTAAAATTTGGAAGTTTCACGTGTTGGCTTAAATATAATTCTGCTTGAATTTCGAAAGTCATAAGGTCAAAATTTATCAATGCAGAAATACTTAAAGCAAAAGTTATGAGAAAAAATTAGAAACGTTTTGAGACTTGATATCCCAGTAGCTGAGTGGCTTCATTTTCATTCACTTTATTCGCGCCTGATGAACCTTACGAGTCGAAACACGTAGCATTCTATAAAATTAGTTATTGCTTTAGTAATAAAAGATGTGTTGACTAAAACTGTCTTTATTATTCACTGAAGCCTGCAACACGGATACCACTCCAACCCAACCACACCGAAACTCCAACACACATCGAACCAAGAACAATACGACCAATGTGGTGATTCAACAGAATAGTCGTGAGCTCCTGATGATGGATATATTAATGTCCGAAACATGTTGAGCGCATAAGAAGTGAAATAAAAATAGCAAGTGACATCAACTATTACAATGAATCACGGTCAAATAAATATAAGATTTCCCGACTTGTTGATGAATATACTTCAGTTTGGAAAAGAGTTAAGCCATAGGAACGAAAGAGATTCAGCTGGCACAAGACATTACTTTGGAACAAAATATTGGTCACCATATCACACTTCGTCACACACTCGATTCTAGTTACATGCTTGTTATACATACATAGCCTCACTATGTAGGAATATTGCAGGGGGAACTCAGTCCACTGGGAGACAACAAACCAAGTAAGTGAACGGAAGGATGGGACAAAATATGCATGAAACAAAGGGGGGAAAAAAAGCATACGAGCTAAGAACGTATGATGGAAATCTGACAAAAATAAAAGAGCCGTGAATCACAGTTGTTCGGAAATCTTATTTCCAATCCGCAATGGATATAAGGAAAATCTAGGACACGGGATAGGAAATTTTGTATGCATGATAATATGAAAGGAATATGTGCATACGAGTATATACATACGTAACTTGTGAAAAGATTCGTTTCTCTAATACAGCTATGACCAAAAGATATGGGGTTTCTAGAGTATCTGGAGACGGAATTAAGGTAAATTCATATATATATATATATATGAATTTACCTTATACAGGATGATTTTAACGTAACGTAAAATAAAATTATTAAGAATTACATTGGTCACAAAATGGCAGTTTTTGAGTTTTAGAAATGTACAATAATCATAACAGCGTAACTTTCCTTTTACAAAACACTGCTGTTTAACCATACGCATTCACTTTGCAATCTCGGTTAGCCAACAATTTTCCTGTAACTGGATTGGGCGTGGAGGACAAACCAAAAAGACATGATAGCTGAAAAGGAAGTTCGAAATACTTCTGCTGCTCTTTCTGATATTCCTTAACAGAGTACTGAGAGGGACTTTAAGTTTTCGCAAGTGTGTATAAAATGTCGGGGCTCATGCTGAAATTGGGTAATAAACTTTAAATTGATGTAGGATGATATATCAACTTAATCTCATGCATTTACTTTAAAATCACCCTGTACATGATATGTGATGGAAATTAAACAACCACCTATAAGGAACACAGTCCTTCGTGATACGTTAACATTCTGTCACCGAATTAAGATAATTTCCCACATTTACAGTGGTCGAACTTTCATTACCTCGTTCACCAGAAGTAGCCAACCTTCCCTACCCATAGTCAGAATAACCCAGTCCAGAACGTCCCAGATTATTTCTTTAAGATCCATTTTAATGTCACACATCCATATATGTCTAAGCATTACAAGTGACTTTATTCCTTTAGGTTTCCCTACCAAGACCAGGCATATATTTATCTTTTCTTCCATCTGCATCTCATGCTCCCCCTCCCCCAATCCTTCCTTCTTGGACTGGGTACAGTAACAATACTCTGTGAATAGTGAAAATGAAGATGTTGTTGATATTATTATTTTCTTTAATTTCAATTTACTTCTTCTGTCTTAAATCGAAATATTCCCTCCAGCATTGTTACCACACACCACCAGGCTACGTTATGCCCTGAATGTAAGAAACCAAGTTTCAAAATCATAAAAAACCTAATGAAGTCTGCAAGAACAATATAAAAGTAAGTTATATCACATTAGATTTAAAGCGTAAATGACACTGCTCTCGTCTCTAAAACATACAATTTGTTTCTTTTAGGTTTGACAGTTACCAAATTTTCGAAGAAAACTGTTGCCCATAACTTCGGGGCACTTCTACACTTAAAAAACTGAAAACCTCACTTTCCTCAGTAATGTTAGAAACCAATTTCAAAACGAGAGAGTTTAATAATACAGAACGCCACAATTTCAGAAATATTTGAACTCTGAACTTTGAAACTTATTATATTTCCTTCTTCGCCAGTAAGTTATACTGTGACGTCAGTGGGGCTGAAACCGAAACTTCCAGGACACTCCATTAATTCCTAAAAAGATCCAATACTTTGTCAGTTCGAGAGAGATTAGACTTCGTCTGAGGTTTGCAACGAACGTGAAGCCATTTCAAAACCGTTCCACTGACGACTATCTTTAATATTATCCACGTACTACAGACGTCTTTATGAGACAATTCTAGGCAATGGATCAAAACCATGAACCTCCACTGAAGGAAGGACCACATACAATACAAAGTAATGACCACACCCACACACACACACACACACCCACACACACACACACACCCACACACACACACACACACACATGTGTATTGTGTGTGTGTGTGTGTGTGTGTGTGTGCCATGGTCACTGCTTTGTGTTGTATGTGGTCCTTCCTTCAGTGGATGTTCATGGTTTTGATCCACTGCCTGAAATTGTGACCATGACACAAACACGTACACGCAGTACACACACACACACACACACACACA
>Ga0131853_10004821_pt1 | contig 24222 bp, 30 predicted proteins | sample TergutLab28metaG_FD_92764 | JGI IMG/M metagenome (GOLD analysis project Ga0131853, IMG submission 92764) | Labiotermes labralis P1 segment gut microbial communities from Petit-Saut dam, French Guiana - Lab288 P1 (version 2) (version 2) | ecosystem: Host-associated > Arthropoda: Insects >...
AGGCGCCGGAACTTTGGACCATGAAGCATTCCAGCATCCATGATCTATGGAGTATTATCCTCAGTTTTCCGAGATTATCCTCCACCTAAGGGCATGTTATCCACGTGTTACTGAGCAGTCCGCCGAGGTCTTGCACCTCTCGACTCGCATGTCTTAATCGAATTCCAATAGCGGTGGCCGCCGGCAGGATCAACCGGAGTCAAATCCATTGACTGTCATTAACGTCTTGGATGAAATTGAAACTGGCAGTTTACCATGTTTCACCGTTTGTTCCGTTCTACGGCACACTTCTTGTAACTAATGTCCCGTCTAACGGAACATTCGTAGCATCGAACGTCAGAGTGCAAGAGGCCACGCCAGAGGCGGAGATCTTGACTCTCCATCAATCGCAAAACCCAGACGGCCACACCACAAAAGAGATATGGTACCTGCCCGGCTCGCGCATTCCTCGTATTACTGAGTAGTATATAATGATTTCCTAATCATACACTGCCCAGACATTCGAGGATACGGGGATAATATCCACCTATATAAACACCATGCGAACGGGCCGACGGAATACGGGTGCCGACGGTAACGTGCGCATGTTCCGAATGACGGAATGAATGATGCGCACGTTCCGGATCGACAGACGAAAAGCTCAGATATTCTAAATAACAGAAAAATAAAGGTCGTACGCGCTCGCGCGCGCATAAGAAAGATCATTGTTCCCTTTCGGCATTCCTCTTGGCCGCCTTCAGGGCTGTGTTCATCGCGGTCTCGAACTCGAGCGCCCTCTTCGACGAGATGAAGAACGACTTGCCCGTCCTGAGGTTTATCCTCAATCCTTTGTTCGTCCCCGCGGCTATGTAACCGAACCCTTTCCTTCCCACTCTCAGCCCCCATCCGAAGTAATCCTTCATCGGGCTGAAGCTCTCGACCTCCACCGAGTGTATGTCCTCTATCCGGACGACACGTCCTTTGAAGAGCCCGACCGTCATCGAATCGTACGATACGCTTATCCTCAGCTTCATCATGAAAAAGGCCGCTGACAGCACCAACATTATCGCGGCCACCGACAGCAGCATGATGCCGGTGAATGAGTCAAGGGCGAATGCGTCGCTCCCGTACGCGATCTCGTATATCGCGAACGCAAAGAGCGCGATCGTCACCACTCCGAGGAGCAGCGACATCATCATAGGTATCAGCATCATGGATTCGTTATACAGCTTCCCGTCCATGATACTTCATGCGGGGACACGGTATAAACATTGTGCGCGCCGTCCTTCCGACAGTGCTTTTCCGTTCGGATCTACGGCGACATACGACATCGTTCTTCGCAAAAAATTATTACAGGTAACGCGTTCGTCCTCACATGTCGGACACATTCAGGGAATTGGAGAACGGCGACGATGCACCGGACTTCAGCATGCGGTCCGTCGACAGAGATGAATTCTGCCTTAGCAGCGAGCTGAGGAACGGTCCGATATTACTGAACTTCTATGTAGGGGATTTCGGCATCAACTGCACCACATACATGATGAAGATGATAGAACTGGCTGAAAAGTTCGCAAGCGCCGGCGTAAGAATATTCACAATAAACCCGGACGGGCTTGAGAACCACAGGATATTCAGGGATCGTTTGGGGTCTCCGTTCGATCACATACAGGATGAGGGGCAGACTGTAAGCAAGACGTACGGCGCGATCGTGGAGGACTCACCGATCATCAAGGGATTCACGAACAGGGAGTTCTTCCTCATCGGGACGGACGGGAAGATAAGGTACATATGGCGCGCAACGACACCCAAGGTGCTTCCCGACATGGATGAGATACTGAGGGAAGTTAAAGGGGCCCTCTGATCTTCTCTTCCAGTCTGGCTACTTTGACATTCATCGCCCCGGAGTGACCGTTCCATATCTTCTCAGCATCGTCGATCACCAGAACGGACGACTGCATCGGTGAGTCTAAGGTCAGCGTCTCGTACTCCCCTCCCTCGCCGATCACACTTATCCCGTTCTTCGACGCCGCCGACCTGAGATCGTCGTATGAATCAATCACATCCCTTCCGAGCCATGTCTCGTCCAGTCCGTCGGCGTACACGCCGACGATGACTGCCGATATGCCGGAATCCGCCAGTTCATCCATCACATCGGCCGGCCGCTTCCTCCAGAGCGGCGCCAAGCATATGAGGCCAAGTTCCTCGCAGACCGCGTTGATACGCTCCCACTGGTAGTCGGACAGCACAGCGCCCATCACGACACCTTCTATGTCCAAGGACGACAATGCGGTGCGGAGCGCCTCGATGTCCTCCGCCTCGCTTCCTCCGGTGGGTGCGGTCACCAGGCGCTTTCCCATCGAATCGGCTAGCAGCGGTACCATACCTGCGTTGGGAACGTGAAAGATCATAGAATCGTCCGACGACGGGACGATGTTCACTATGTACTCTACGGTGTGGCCCATCTGCTCCGCTATGTACAGCGAGAGCGTCGAATCCTTACCGCCCGAGTAGAGGGATGCCAATCTCATCGGCAGGGGAACACCATGATTTAATTTGATGATATCGTTGCCGTTCATATGAAGATGGACGAGATCACGACGAACGAGATGAGGGAGATCATCAAAATGGATCCATTGGTGATACTTCCTATAGGTGCGACCGAGGCTCACGGCATTCATCTGCCGCTCGGCACGGACACATTCCAGGCCGCACGTGTGGCGGATGATATGGCAGAGAGAATGGATAACGTGCTCATCGCCCCCGCACTGCCTTACGGCATCCATTCGTCCATGAGGAATTTGGCCGGGACCATCAACATAACGTTCGATTCCATGCGGTCGTTCGTTCGCGATATCCTTGATTCGTTCGCACGCCACGGGATAAGGAGGATACTGATCGTGAGCGGACATGCCGCATCGTCGCACATGACCGCGATAACCGAGGCATGCAGGAGCGTCGTTTCCGAGCATGACGTGAAGATAATGTTCGTCTCCGACTACAGGATCGTCGAGGAACGTGAGGACTTCCGTTTCGAGGGCGACGGACACGGCGGTGTCATCGAGACATCCAGGATGCTGGCGATAGACCCTGACATCGTCGGGTCGGAAAGGCCTAAGGGTGTGTTCATCGACAGCGACTGCGTTGTATTGAGGGATGCGTCGTCATGTATGCCCGACGGCATCGCCGGTGATACGTCGAAGGCATCCGCTGAACTCGGTGAAAGGATGAACAATTATATCGTCGAGACGCTTATCGGAATGGTGGAAAGGGAGATGAGATGACCGTTAACCTCAAACAGATCGCCGCCGAAAAAGCGGTCGACGACTTCGTCAGGGACGGGATGACCGTCGGCCTCGGGACCGGGAGCACCGCATACTACGCGATAAAACGTGTCGGTCAGCTCATAGAGGGCGGATTCAAACTCAGGTGCGTCGCCACATCCGTTCAAACGGAGAACCTTGCGAAGGAATGCGACATCGACATTATCGACATTGACGAGGTGGACCACATAGACGTGACCATCGACGGCGCTGACGAGGTGGACCCGAAGATGCAACTGATAAAAGGCCTGGGAGGCGCGCTGCTCCGTGAGAAGATAGTCGCATCGATATCTAAAGCGGAAGTTATCGTGGCGGACGAATCCAAACTCGTGGAAAAACTGGGGACGAAAGGGCCGTTACCTGTGGAAGTGCTCATATTCGGACATGAGAAGACAAGGATAGCTCTCGAGAGACAGAGGTGTTCGGCCGTACTGCGCATGAGCGACGGGAAACCGTTCGTGACCGACGGCGGGAACTACATCTACGACTGCAGGTTCGGAGCTATCGACAACCCGTTCTTCCTGGAGTCGCGGATAAACGTCATACCGGGAGTGGTGGACAACGGGCTGTTCCTGAACATGGCGACGACCGTCATCATATCATCCGCCGACGGCAGCGTCAGAATGATGTGATACACAACACAAAACAATGACGCCTCTCAAATAAACAGGAGCGCTCACGGTGTGAGCCTTTTTATATATAATCGTTATTAGCAGACCTGTTCCTTTATAGAGGAGATAAATATGAAGAAGCCCAGAGTCATAAAGACTTACTGTCCGTATTGCAAGACCCACACGTCCCACGACGTGGAGAGAGTCAAGAAAAAGAAGGCAAGTGAGCTCAAATGGGGTCAGAGGAGATTCAGAAAAGTGACCGCTGGTTACGGAGGTTTCCCGAGACCGAAACCGGAGGGCAGAGAGAAGCCCACCAAGAGGGTCAACATCAGATTCAGATGCGAGACCTGTAAGAAGGCACACATAAAACCGTGCCTGAGAGCGAAGAAGTTCGAGTTAACGGAGTGATCAGATGGTCAACGATTTCATAAAGATAAAATGCCGCGACTGCGGCAACGAGCAGATCGCATTCAGACGGGCCGCCACCACGGTGACCTGCCATGTTTGCGGTTCGACCCTTATCACGCCCAAGGGCGGCGTGGGAGACATTAAGGGCGAAGTGCTCGAGGTGGTCGGCTGATGTCCCGGGCCAGGGGCTTCCCGGAGGACGGAGAACTTGTCGTCTGTACGGTCAAGAGCGTGAAGAACTTCGGTGCCTTCGTAACTCTTGACGAGTATGACGAGAAAGAGGGATTCGTGCACGTAAGGGATGTCACCACCGGCTGGGTAAAATACATCAGGGACTACATCAGAGAAGGACAGAAGATCGTATGCAAGGTTCTGGGCGTGGACTCATCGAAAGGTCATATCGACCTTTCGCTGAAGTCCGTGAACGAGCATCAGAAACGCGAGAAGATACAGCAGTGGAAGAACGAGAAGAAGGCTGAGAAGCTGATGGAGATAATCGCCGAGAGGATGTCCATCTCATTGGACAGCGCCTATGATCTTTTCGGCAACAAGGTGCTGGATGCATATGAGACGCTCTACGGCGCATTCGAGACCGTCGCGGCATCCGCGGACGAGTTCAGGGCCGAGTTCGAGGGCGATTGGATAGATGTTTTCGTCGAGGTTGCCATTGAGAACGTCACGCTGTCGTATGTGCAGATCGAGGGCATACTTGAGCTACGGTCATCCGCACCCGATGGTGTGGAGCTTATCAAGAACGCGATGAAGAAGGGCGAGAAGGCCGCCGGTGACGCGAAAGTTGCGATACAGTACGTCGGTGCGCCCAGATACAGGCTCGTCATAACGGCCGACGAGTACAAAGAGGCCGAGGAAATAATGAAGACCGTGTCGTCCGCGGTGATAGATGATCTTGTTAAGGCGGGCGGAGAGGCGGTCCTCAAAAGAGAGAGCAAGTGATCCGATGAGGTCCGCGATGAGAAAATGCCCGGAATGCGGCAGTTACTCTTTGAAGGACGAATGCGGATGCGGTTCCGCGACGGCCACGCCGCTGCCGGCTAAATATTCCCCTGACGACAGATACGGCGAGTACAGAAGAAAGAGTATCGTAGAGGAGTACGGCGAGAATGGGAAATGTCGTGATCTTTGAAGAGAGACCTGAACTCCGCGACCCCGTGCTCGTAGAGGGGCTGCCGGGCGTAGGTAACGTCGGTAAGATAGCCGCCGACCATATCGCCGGGAAGTTGGATGCGAAATGTTTCGCAAGGATATATTCAAAACATTTTCCGCCGCAGGTCATGCTGGACGCGGACAACGTGGCACATCTGGCATGTAATGAGTTGTATTATGTGAAAGGCACCGGGAACAACGATCTGATATTTCTTCTGGGCGAGTACCAGGGGCTCACAGCGGAGGGACAGTTCGAACTGGCGGAGGACATGATGCAAATAGCCGCCGACCTCAACGTCAGAAGGATATTCACACTCGGCGGATACGGAACGGGCGGCGTTGTCGAGGATCCCCGGATACTTGGCGCAGTGTCGTCGGTATCCATGAAGGATGAATTAGAAAAGCACGGCGTCACGTTCATCCCCGGGGAACCGAGCGCCGGGATCGCCGGAGCGAGCGGACTGATACTCGGGATGGCTCGTATGAAGAACATGGAGGCGGCGTGCATGATGGGTGAGACATCGGGCTATTTCATAGACCATAAGAGCGCCGCAGTGCTCGCCAAAGTACTGATAAGCATACTCGACATAGATGTGGACATGAAGGAGCTGGACGAAAGGTCGCAGCAGATGGAAGAGTTCACGTCAAAAATAAAAGAGATAGCCGAGGGCCAGGAGAAAGGGCACCTCGGGTACATCGGATGAACGCCCCCTTAGAAAAAGGGTCTTGCCAAAATATATATACGCAATCTTTTATCCAAGACCTACCCGGCCTAGCTTAGCCTGGCTAGAGCGGCTGACTGTAGAGGGTTTTCGGAACTTCCGATGCGGCCGCCGATATCAGCAGATCCCTTGTTCAAATCATGGGGCCGGGACCATTTCTATCTGGACAACAAAAGTTGACGCCATAAATGCGTCGATTTTAGGGCAGAGGGAAAAGATAAATAAATGCTAACTTCATGTGAATATCATGCGCACCGACGCCGACGGGAATATGATCTTCAGAACCTCGGCAGGAAAACTTTACTACTCGTTGTTGGCCGTTACCTTGTTGTCATCTTTAGTATTCCTCGCTCCGGCGGCATATCGGATCATTACCGGTACGGGCGGAACGTTTGTATTTCTTCTTCTCGGTTCCATATCTTTGCTCACGGGAGTCTACGTCATACTACTCAGGTCGATGAGGTATGTTCTTGAGAAAGACGGGATCCGTTTGCCTAAGGCGGTCCGTATATTATCGTGGGGATTGCAAGACCACATACCTTACAGCAGTGTGACGCGATTTTACGAGAACAACTCATTCACGAGGGTTGTTGGCCTCTCGACGGATCAGGTGTGGATAGAATTCAAGAACGTTCACGGAAAGAAGGACGGAGTGGGGTTGTCCCCTGAGGACAAACAAACGTTCATCTCCGAACTTTCGAGACGGAGCGGTATTCACGTATCCGCCGACCCGCATGCGAAGAAGAGATGATCACTTCAGCGGCATCGTTATCTCAGTCAGTAATTCGTCCTCGGACACATCATCGGGGCTGTTGAAGTATGCCTCCCTTACCACTCCGAACAGTGTGAGACCTTTTGCAGCGATCCATTTATGCATCTCTTCGTATGTCGGACCTGTGCTGTTGTACGGACCTCTGTGCATGCATGTAACCACCCTTGCCTGCGGCAGTCTGCCTGACGCCATGTCACCGCGCGGCGGTAGTTCCTTAGCCACAGGTATGCCGACAGCGATGTCGAGGTCGTTCATATCCATGTTATGATATGTTATGAAAGGGATGCCGGCCGGTGTCTCCTTCAGTTCCGCGAGATATGCGTTTATCCTCCCGTAGACGTCCATCGTCACGTTCATGAGGTTCTGTACGCTCGATCTCGTTCTTACGACCAGTGTCGGGCACTCTCTTTGCTCATATATCCCTATCTCTGAAACTCTCGGCATGTCCGCGTCTCCTGCTGGTCGATGTATCTGAGCACTATTTATATTTGCTAGAACATTTCACCCTATGTCTGCTGAGGACATATTAAAGGACAGCTCGCTGGTGGCCATCATCGCCGGTATAATAGGATTATTCATCCTGTTCGGCGGCACATTGGGATGGCTTGGCGTCTTGTTCCTGGGAGTGATCGCATTGTTCTTCGGTCTAACTAACTATCTGAGGAACAGAGGGGACATCATCGCGCTCATCGCGACGATCCTCGGTGTCATCGTGGCACTCGTAGCGTTATTCCACGGACTGGACGTCATCTGAACCAACGAGAAAAACCTCTTCCTTTTATTTACTTCACAGACGGCGGACGCGTGCCGCACAGTTTCGTCCATATATCTTCGGAAGCATCCATTACCTTACGTTCATCCATTGTCGTTATCTTACGGTCGGACATGACGATGTCGCCTTGGCACATCACCGTCTTGACATTGGACGATGACGCCGAATAGACTATGTTCGATATCATATTCTCAGGAAGCAGCGGCCTAAGGTTGGGCGACCCTCTGTCGAGTATTATGATGTCCGCATATTTTCCGGGCTCTATCGATCCTATCTCCTTTTCCATGCCTATCGCCCTTGCACCGTTTATCGTGACGATGTCGAGCAACGTCTGCGCGGGCGTTATCGTTGGGTCCCATCTCCCTGACTTCTGCAGAAGACCCAATGTCTTCATCTCTGCGAACATATCCAGGCTGTTGTTCGTGGTGCTCCCGTCCGTCCCAAGCGACACGTTGACGCCGTTCTGCAACATCTCCGGTATCGGCGCTATGCCTCCCGTCGCTAACTTCATATTGGACACAGGGCATGAGGCGATCGACATACCTGCGCGGCCCATCAGTCTGACTTCGTTCATGGTCAGCCACGCCGAATGCGCCGCTGTTGTGCGCGACGAGAGAACACCTAGATCGGATAACCATTCCGCCGGTCTTTTTCCCGTCTTTCTCTTGTGATCGTTGACCTCCTTCCTCGTCTCCGAGAGATGGAGATGCAAAGGCACATCCATCTCATCCGAGAGACGTTTTGCGTTGACGCAGGTCTCCTCACTGCATACGTAGACCCCTTGTAATCCCACGCCCGGCCTTCCCTTCCTTAACTTTTTGTGGGATTCACAGAATCTCCTGCAGTTGTCCAGCGGGCTTCCCTTCTGTGTCGTGAACTCGTCATCGAGCACGCACCAACAGAAGATACCTCTTATCCCGGTCTCTTCGGTTGCCTTTGATATCACGTCCTCCGAGTAGTAGAGGTCCATGAACGTTGTCGTTCCCGAACGTATCATCTCGGCGCACCCGAGTTTCGTACCTATCGTTATATCATCATCGGTCCTGTCGGAATCTATGCTGAAAACCCTGTCGAGAAAGTCCGGGAACCGGAGATCGTCGGCAGCGCCCTTCATCACCGACATGGAGACGTGCGTATGCGCGTTCACCAGTCCGGGCATGACTATGTCGCCGGATGCATCTATCTCAACGTCTGCGGATCCGCTGAACTTCGGGCCGACGGAGATTATTCTCTCGTTCTCTATCGTCACGTCGCCTCTGATCACTTTCCTCGACGCATCCTGCGTGACTATCCATGCGTCACGTATCACGGTCAACATGACCGTCGATAAGAATTGCGGATATTAACCGTTTTCTTTCACATAAGAATGAAATCAACATATACCCGACATCCCATGGCTTAGCGATGAGCACCCATCTCACGTTCCTGGGAACAGGCGGGGGACGTTACGCCACCATATACCAGACGCGCGGGACCGGCGGTCTGATACTGGATACCTCCGGTAAGAGGATACATATCGATCCGGGGCCAGGTGCACTGACCAACATGAGCCGCATGTGCATCGATCCGATGAGGACGGACGCGATCATGATATCGCATTGTCATCCCGATCACTATTCGGACGCAGAGGTCTTGATCGAGGGTATGTGCAAAGGCGGTGTCTCCAAGAGAGGGGAGCTTGCGGGCAGCGTCAGCGTCATGGAAGGTTTCAAAGGCCTCGGACCAAGGCTTACGCCGTATCATTTCGAGATGGTCGATAAATACACAACGATGCGGCCGGGAGATTCCATCGATGTGTGCGGCATGAGGGCCGATATCATGTCGTCCGCTCACAGTGACGCCACCGCCGTTGGGTTCAAGTTCCACACGCCTGACGGAACGGTCGCGTACGTGTGCGACACTGAGCTCAGAGATAGAGTGGTGGAGGATGCGAAGGGGTCCAGGATACTCATATTGCCGGTGACGAGGCCCACGAAGGCGCGTATTCGATGTCACCTGTGCACAGATGATGTTCTCACCTTTGCGGAGGCCGTCCGACCGGAGATGATATTGTTCACGCATATGGGCGTCCGCATCATCCAGGACGGTCCTGAGAAGGAGGCATCTTACATCGAAAGGAGAACGGGAATAAGGACGGTGGCCGCCGACGATATGATGACCGTCACCGTATCGAAGAGTATTCGGGTATCTAGGAAACAATGCGCCATAACAAAATAATAAATCCCTAAAGGCTCTAACCGCATACGATGAGTCTCGAAGAGATCGTACTTGAACGGATCAAACCTTCGGAGAAGGAGGCAGCGAGCATCATGGACACTGCTGACCGCCTGAAAGGGATGATCACATCCTATCTCAGGTCACATGAGTACGATATTGATGTCAAGCTCGTTGGTTCCGTCGCCAAGGGGACATTCCTCTCCGGTCCGGATCTGGATGTCTTCCTGATGTTCCCTGAGTCTGTGCCTGAGGGAGATATGGTCAGGATCGGTCTCGCCGCCGGTGATGACGTCCTGCAAGGCGAGCGTATGTACGCCGAGCACCCGTACACCCGCGGGGACTTCGAAGGACTGTCGGTGGACCTTGTTCCGTGCTATGCGATCAAGGACACAAAAAAGCTGATGAGTGCGGTCGACAGAACTCCGTTTCACACTGAATACGTCATATCGAACACAGACGAACGCCTAAGGGATGAGATAAGACTCCTGAAGCTGTTCATGAGAGGCACCGGAACATACGGCGCGGAACCGAACACCAGAGGGTTCTCCGGTTATCTGTGCGAACTTCTGGTGATATTCTACGGCAGCTTCCTCAACGCGGTCAGGGCGGCATCGGAGTGGAAGGAGGGAGTCTCCATATCTCCTGGGAGCAAAGGGCCTGCCATGCTCGGGCCGATCATCGTCTACGATCCTGTGGATCCCAAGAGGAACGTCGCGTCAGCCGTTCATATCGATACATTTGCAACGTTCATTGCCGCGTGTAAAGATTATCTTGAGAATCCGAGCGAGAGGTTCTTCTTCCCGTTTGAACGTGTGCCGCTTACCGAAGGCGAGTTAAGAAAGCTGTCCGACGACCGCGGGTCCAGGATCGTCTCCGTCGTCTTCGACCGTCCGGATATCAACCGTGATAACCTATATTCGCAGATATGGAAGACCAGGTACGCGCTAACGAGGAGATTGGACTCATATGATTTCACTGTACTTAGATCCGTTCACGAAATGACGAAAACAAAGATAATCATTGTCTTTGAACTTGAGAGGGATGCGTTATCGAAGACGTTCAAGCACATAGGTCCTCCCGTCTGGGTAAGGGCAGCGGCGTCCTTCCTTGCCAAATGGAACGATAACGAGTTCGGAGGCCCTTTCATAGATGAGGGACAATGGAACGTCGTCGCCGAGAGAAGGCATAGATCTGTGATAGACATGCTTTGCGACGAGGTGCCCGTAGCCGGTGTCGGAAGGGACATAGACACGGACACGCTGATGATAGTTGGTCACAACGAGACGCTGTCCACCGTGAACAAGGAGCTTCTGACCGAATTGCTGGATCCGAAGCACCCTTGGGACGTCTGATCCGAAATAACTGTTCGTACATCGTTCACGAATGTGGATGTCGTATCGTCAAAATATGAATGGATTGAAGGAGTTTTTCCGTTCACGCGAACGGCGGGTTCAGGAGTATTATCCATATTCCCATCGAAAGGAAGAACAAAAGTATGTAATTCCCGAACAGCGTCTTCTGGTCGATGAGTTCCGCCCTGAACTTGAGCAGTCCGAGCAACTGTTTGAGCGCGACTATCGACAGGATGATCAGCAGAAGCCCGATCCACCAGAAATCGTCCGCCACCTTTTGGATGCATGCGGCGGCTATGCCTATTACAACCGCAAGCGCGGACACTACCATCAGCACCTTGGTCCCGTACATGTCCTTGAGCAGAAATTCCCTCTCGTCGAACTCAGGCGGCACGAACTCGTACGTCTCCTCCGGTTCGTTGCTCTCCCGTCTTCTTTTCTTTGCCATCGGAAGGTGATTGTGAACTTAATATAAAACTTTTCGATGTGAAAAATCTCCATCGGAAACGGAAGTAGTTTCAGTTACCTCTCCCAATTGCGCTTATATATCGATAGGGATGTGTGAGATGACGGTGATAAAATGGCCACAAAAAGTCTGGAGGACATACCAGGAGTAGGACCGGCAATATCAGAAAAACTCCGCGAATCAGGATACAACGACCTTTTGGCCATTGCAGTAGCGTCACCGAAGGAACTGGCAGAAGCCTGTGAGATCGGTGAGAAGAAGGCAATGGACATCATTGAGGGCGCGAAGATGTGCGCTGATATCGGCGGATTCGAGACCGGCGAGGATATATTGGAACGGCGTAAGACGGTGACGAAGCTCACCACCGGGTCGAAGGCGTTCGACGAACTTATGGGCGGAGGTCTCGAAAGTCAGTCGATAGTCGAGTTCTTCGGTGAGTTCGGGAGCTGTAAGACACAGGTGTGCTTCCAGTTAGCGGTGAACGCCACACTCCCGGAGGAGAGCGGAGGGTTAGATTCCGACGTCATAATGATCGACAGCGAGAACACGTTCAGGCCCGAGAGGATAATTCAGATGTCCGAACACCTGGGCCTCGACCCCAATGAGGTCTTGAAAAGGATACATGTCGCCAGGGCGTACAACTCCCAGCACCAGATGCTGCTCGTCGAGAAGGCGATAGAACTGGCACAAGAGAAGAAAGTGAAATTGATGATAGTTGATTCGCTCACATCGCATTTCAGGGCCGAGTACATCGGTCGCGGCGCGCTCGCCGAGAGGCAGCAGATGCTCAACCGTCATATGCACGAACTTCTGAGCTTCGCCACCCTGAACAATGCTGTCATAGCTGTCACTAACCAAGTGGCTGCCAAGCCAGATGCGTTCTTCGGAGACCCGACGAGACCCATAGGCGGTCACATAGTCGGTCACACGGCGACGTTCAGGCTGTACCTGCGCAAGGGCAAGGCCGGAAAGAGGATCGCGAGACTTATCGACTCTCCGAATCTTCCTGAGGGCGAAGCTGTGTTCATGGTCTCCGAGAACGGCGTTACAGATTGAATAAACCATTTTTCTGACATTTTTTATTTTTTTCTCAACACTTCAGTCTGACAAAGCATTTTCAATATGTACAATCTTCCTGTAACGTGAACAAGTATCTCCGGCTGTTCAGGTTCGGCAACTGCCTCATGGGAACTCTTGGCGTTCTTGCCGGGGCGCTCATCGCATCCGGCACCGGTGTGGCGGAACACTGGTTCAATGTCATCGTGGCATCTGCGGTCGTCGTCCTGTTCATCGCCGGCGGGAACGCGTTCAACGATTACACCGACAGGGACATCGACAGGACCGCCCACCCCGGACGGCCCATCCCTACCGGAGAGATGAGACCGAAGGATGCCTTGATCGCGGGGGCTGCGGTCTTTGTGCTGTCGGCAGCGCTGTCATTCCTTATGCGTGACCTGCTCTGCATATCACTCGTTCTGATCGCATGCGTGCTCATGGTCTCCTATGAACTCTTCCTGAAGCGGAGGGGGTTCGTCGGGAACGTTACGATAGCCGTTCTGATCGGTATGCTGTTCCTGCTCGGCGGTGCCGCCGTCGGTAACGTGGAGATAGTCATCGTCGGCGCGTGCATGGCTGCGCTCGTAAACGTAGGACGTGAGATCGCGAAGGATGTGGAGGACATGGGGGGCGACGAAGGGCGTCGCACACTGCCGATGCGCATCGGCGTAAGGAACGCCTGTACTGTCGCGGCCGTCGCCTTGATAGTCGGCCCCGTACTAAGCGTTCTGCCGATCATCATGGGCTACTTCGGACCTTTATACTATCTTATATTCGCGGCCGATGCGGTATTTATTTATTCTTCGTACATAATCTACGGGGATGCGCGCAGGGCTCAGAAACTTTGTAAGTATGCGATGCTCATCGCACTTGCCGCATTCATACTCGGAGCTGTCTACATATGAACGTTAAGAGATACATCCTTGAAAAGGTCACGAAAGGAACGATACACCTCACTCTGATCGATCCCGCCAAACAGCCGGCTGCGAAAGCGGCCGAGATAGCCGCCAAGGCGTACGAGGCGGGGACGGACGCGTTCATGCTCGGAGGCTCCACCGGCGTCACACGCGAGAACCTTGACGAAACGTCTGAGGCGATAAAGGGCGTGTGCGATCTTCCGATAATATTCTTCCCGTCCGGCGCCAAGGCGATATCTGGGAAATGTGACGCGATATTCTACATGAGCATGGTCAACAGCGTCGACATCGGATGGGTGATCGGCGAACAGGTCAAGGGAAGCCTGGTGACCAGGAAGCTGGGCCTCGAACCGATATCGATGGGTTACATTATCGTAGAACCGGGCATGAAGGTCAGCGAGGTCGGCCGTGCGGAACCGATAAAACGCGACGATCCGGAAAGTGCGATGGCATATGCGCTCGCATGCGAATACCTCGGGATGAGCTTCGTTTACCTGGAGGCCGGGAGCGGCGCGGACGTCCCGGTACCGCCGGAGATGATAAAGGCCGTGAAAAGTATTCTGACGGTACCGCTGATAGTCGGCGGAGGTATACGAACACCGGAGGCGGCTGCGGCTGCGAGACTGGCGGGTGCTGACGCTGTAGTTACGGGAACATTCTTCGAGACATGCTCTGATCTGGTAAAACTGAAAGATGTGATCGAAGCCGCGAAAGGATGATCACTTTCTCTTGTATCCGAAGCCGCCGTGGTAGTTGGAGACAATTCCGTTCATGTAGTTGGACAGGAACGCCTCCTTCTCCTTGGTGTTCACGATAAGTCCTCTCATCGGGAACTCCGTGTCGCAGTGTACACACCTGACGTACTTGCAGTTCTGCGTGGCCTTTGGACATGACCTGCATGCTATCGCCCTCGACTGGAAGAGACTAAACTCCTTTCCGCATTTCGGGCATTTGAATCTATGGGTCGACGAGAGCATCTGCGGCGTAACGCCCGCTCTCGCCATCTCCGGGGTCAGTGTCATTATTTCTCCTCAATATGCCGAATACCGTTCCCGTATATACAATTCACGCAGGACGCACGTTTAAGTAATGTCCCGATCATTCGAGTGCATGGGTGCATGGGAGATAGTTAAGCTTGCGATCGTCAGGAGAAGACTGCTGGCGAACCGCATACCGAAGGATTCAGTATACCCTCTGGAGACGTGGATGGCCTTGAAGGCATCAGTCACATCCAAGAACGAGCGCGAACTTAGGAACGTCATCGGCAAGAAAGACCATGATGAGATAGATCGAAAGGATTTCGATGAATATCAGTTATTCATGTTCAGAGAGCAACTAAGGTACGTGAAGAAGGAATCCCCTCATTACAGGGAGAAACTCAAGGACATCGTGCCCGAGGACATAAGGACATTGGACGATCTAGAGAAGATCCCGTTCACCTATCCGTCGGAGCTTGCAGAGCAGTCGATGCTGTTCATGGCCGTCTCCCGGACGAAAACGGCAAGGGAGTTCACGACCACCGGGACCACCGGAAAAAGAAAGATGATCGGATACACTACCAGCGATCTTATCGCCAAGGTGGACATAATATCCAGTGCCCTCAAAAGTATCGGGATGCATGACGGGGATGTGCTTCACATAATGTTCCCGGCCGTGGACGCATGGGACCCTAGTCTCATGCTAGCCGGCGCATGCAAAGTTGCCGGCTACGGGTCGTCCACCTGCTCAAGCCCTGATATAAAGGAGCAGATGGCAGTGATGAAAGATAGTGGTGCGACACATATCATCGGGCTGCCTTCCTTCATATACCGCGTCACCACGCTGATGAGCACAGAGACCGATCTGAAGGGGCTTGGGATAAGGAAGATAATATCCACCTCCGAACCGCTGTCCGAGAGCATGCGCGGAAAGCTTCAGGACGCATGGGGATGCAACGTACTCGACGTGTGGGGAATGACGGAGTTCGGGCTGGCGTGCGCGATAGAATGCGACGAACGGAAAGGGCTGCATACGGACGAGGCTAACTTGTTATTTGAGGTGATAGACCCGGACAGCGGGAAGAGAGTACCGGACGGTAAGCTCGGAGAGCTCGTGGTGACGTCTCTCACTGCGGAGGCCACCCCTCTCATCAGATACAGGACCAGGGACATGGCAGCGATGGTATCGCCGCCCTGTAACTGCGGTGCCGTATTCAACAGGAAGCTGATGAAACCGAGCGGACGCATGGACATGCAGTTCAAGGTCGGCATGGGATACAAGATATACCCTGTGATGTTCGACGAATGCCTCTTCGGTAACGGTAACGTGGTCGACTATCAGATGACCATAACGAAAGAAGGATTCAAGGATGTGCTGACGTTCGATGTGGAGTCCAAGGATCAGAGCGATGACACCATGAGGTCGATAGTGAGCGCACTGTCTGAGATCATGGAGATCGCGGACGGCATAAGGGAGGACCTCATCGACGTTCCGAGAGTGAGATTCATCGATATCGGTTCGATGGAGTACGCCGCTAAAGCCAGGAAGATAACGGATCTTCGCGATAATTTCGACTGATCACCTGCAGAACGCCTTGCGCCTGTACATCGTGGTACCGTCGGTCGCAGTGCAGTTGAACAGACAGAACGGTATCAGTCTGCCATCGGGCGTGACCATATGGATGCAGCATCTCTCCCATCTTTCCGTCTCTCCCGTCCAGACATCCTGGAACGCCATCGCCGAAACGGTGAGATAATGGGTCTTCGCACGGCTAACGAACGAGCGCCATGAACTGTCGCCGGCATCGGACGGGCCGTCCATCGAATCCTCGATGAACCTCCAGAACTTCGATACTTCCGTTCTCGTCTTGTCTGCGATGTCGTCCGTCTTAGTGGGGGGGCCCAACGCCATCGTGGTCAACGGGAACAATGAACCGTCGTCCATCACGATGGACAGTGATTTCATGTCGCAGTGCACGTTCGAGCACGATGTCGGTAAAAAGTTGTCAGCCTTCAGCATGCCCATCGTCTGCCTCTCGATCTCCTTCGCCAGGTCCGGTAATGTCACACGGTCCTTGTCCTCCGGCTCCTTGGGATAGCGTCCGAAGTACGTTATCGGCTGGAAGTGCACCCCTTTCACGGTAGGCACGTTCAGCGCGGCGAATTCGATTATCTTTCCCACGTGGTCTAGATTTATGTTGGGGGAGACGGTCACAACGAGTGTCACACCGACTCCGACGATACCGCAGTTCTCTATTGCTTTTTTCTTCACGTCGAACATCGGACGGCCGCGCGTCTGTTCGTATATCTTGTCATCAGTGCCGTCGAACTGAAAGTAAAAGGAATCCATGCCCGCATCCGCGAGCGCCTTGAGGTAGTCCATGTCCTCCGATATGCGGAGGGCGTTGGTGTTCACCTCGATGTGCTCTATGCCCATGTCCTTCGCAGCCTTGATTATCTCCGGAAGGTCATCCCTTACCGTCGGCTCCCCGCCGCTCAACTGGACCACCCTCGGACTTTTCACATGATCCAGGATCGTTTGGAACATCTTCTTTATCTCGTCGATAGTAGGATGGTATCTGTAACCGCAACCGTTGGCCGTCGCGAAGCATATGGGGCAGTTGAGGTTGCAGAGATTCGTCACCTCGACCACGTTCAGACAGGTCTGTTGTTTGTGCTCGTTGCAGAGTCCGCAGTCCTGCGGGCATTCCTTCTTCTCTTTGACGAAGAACTTCTGCGGAGGTTTCTGAACGGCGGCAAACTCATACAGATACTTGTAGTGTTCAGTGCCGCTCCATATCTGCACCTTCCAGCTCCCGTGGTCAGGGCATTCCTTCACAATGAACACCTTGTCGTCCTCCGCTATCTTCGATGCCTTTATCGTCCTGAGGCACACTGGACATAACGCGGATGTCTCGCCTAATATCTCTGCCATGAACGACCGTATTAGCGATTTACGATAAAAACTATGCTGAACGGCGATAATTAAAAGGAAGTGGAAAAAGTTTGAGTTTCCCGTGACGGGATGCCGATCAAGCTCTCTTCTGCGAGAAGAGCATCTCTGCGACAGCGATCGTCTTTGCGGCGAGGTATTCCTCGAGCCAAGACTCACCGGATGCCGGGTCGACGAGACTCGGAGCACTCCTTGTCGCGCCCATGAACGAAAGGTTCGTGTGTCCCTTCCTGATCTTGGCGCCGGTCTTGACGTACGTCCACTCGGTGTCCGCGGTGTCCATGACTATGTCCTGCAGGATCATCTTGTGCGCATACACGGAGTTGACCTTCAGCGCGCCGCCCTCCTCAGAGTAGTCGGCGTAGACGGTGACATCGCCCAGTTTCTTCTTCGCGAGGAACTTGGACCCGTTGGTGATCTTGTCTTTGGATGCTTCCGCACCATTGATGAGCGCTTTTATCTCATCAACCTTCAGAGCCTTGCCCTCGATGCCTGCCTTGACTTCATCAGATATTATGATTTCCATCTTAATCACCTCACCATGTCCCGTATGTACCGAAGTCCCTGGCGGCCCTTACCATTGCGAGCAGGTTGCCGGGTATCGTGTACGGAGGCGTCTCACAGCTGTTACCGAGGATGAATCCCTTCTTCGAGTCACGGCCGGCGAGGAGGCTCTCTTTTGCCTGCTCATAGACCTTTGCCGGGTTGGGGTTGATCATCAGTTTCGTGTCAACTGAACCCATGCATGTCGTGACATCCTGGAACTCCGATTTCAGGAGGTCCGAGGGGAACACCTTCTGTCCCTGGTATCCGATGTGCAGAACGTTGAACGGCGACCACAGGAGGTTCTCTTTGAACACTTTGTAGTCGGTCTCGTGGTTACCGCACAGGTGGTAGAACACCTGAGGTCCGGCGCCTCTCCTGAAGCACTGGTCCACATATGTCCCCATCTTCTTGGCAGAGAACTCCTCTACCGCGTCATCGGAGAATATGTCGTTGTTCGCAAGGACCGATCCGACGATCAGCATCGCGAATCCGAACTTGTCGGCCATTACTTCCGCACCGTTGATAGACGTCTGAACGTAGGTGTCGACAAGTTTGTGCGCGAGGTCCGGCTCGGTGAAGGTCCACATGATGAACTCCTCAACGCCGATCAGTTCCGCCGATGCGCCCACGAGGTCGAACCCGTATGATATCGGGACGAGTGTGTGCGGCAGGTTCTTCTGGACGTAGTCGTACAGGTTAAAGAACAGCGGGATGGTCGATCCGTTCTGCAGATCCGTCTTGCATATCGGCTCCAGTCCCTCGACGCCGTCGGCGTCAAGTATGGGGCCGGTCGGTACAGGCGGGAGCGTCTCCTTGTATTCCAAGGTCATGCCTAGTTCTCTTACCCACGGAAGGGAGAAGAACCAGTGCGTAACCGGAAGCAGATCGAACAGCTCCGATATGTATCCAACGCAATGGATGCCCAGTTCGGGTTTCTCATAGAAGTCCCTGATCGTGAAACCACAGTTCACGGCAGCGTTCGACAGGATGATTGGATCCACATCGATTCTGTCGTGGAAGTTGTCCACGAAGGGGCTCGCAAATCTCTTGGCGGCATTCGCATGCCAGCCGCTTAGGTCATTTTTCGGGAATAGTTCTTCGTAGCCCATAATAATCCCTATTGGCGCAATGGGAGGGAGTATATTTATACATTTTTATTATAGATTTGCAACGTTGTTGCATACAGCGTCTTAACATGGGTCTATAATGAAACATTGTTGCAATTTAATACAACTATTTTCGCTTATGTTCCATTTTTTGAAAAATCTATAACGCTGTTAATAATTGTTTCACGAGGCTGCTGCTCGTAAGACCGTCACTCCGCATCCGGCACCAAAAGCTCGAAACCGGACGCCTCATCCATCAGTCTCTTCGCTTTGCATCCGACGAGCTCTGTGATCACGATCTCCATCACCAGCCACACCTTGACGCCGGCCCTTGCGCATCCGGTGACGGACGATCCGCCTCGACCGCATGAACAATGCATGTGCATGATCGGCGTTCCGTTCGAGTTCCGGAATATCGTACCGGTGCCGGTGAACTCGTGCGGCGCATCCAGCTCATGTACCGTCGGAACTATCGGTGACGACAGCGGCATCTGCGGACCTACGACGAACCTGGAACCTTTGTCGGCACCGCCGACCGCGATGACGGTTGCCGCAGTTATACCGTTGGAGGCGGCGAATGATTCGACCGCATTATGAAGTATCTCTCCGCTCTCCAGGCGGATGACGAAAACACGACCGGCGGAACACTCGGAATGTCTCATGGTCAACGGAATTTGCTGTAACGGTCCATGAGCCTGCTGATCTTATCGAACTCCTCTTTGGTCAGCTCACCGGAATCGACAAACGTCTTCGCATAGTCCTTCGCGTCCCTCGTCGAGACGCGGGATGCTTTCGCAACCACGGATGCCAGGAAGGATGATGCCACTGATGCGTCCATGGACGTTGACGACAATATCTCGTTCATATCATACTTGAACGGGGCCATCCTGTTGGTGTTGAGCATCGATTGTCTCTTGGATGTCTCCTTGCGTCTGGCCTTAGCCTTCTTCTGTGCGCTGGCGGAACCGGGTACGTTCGGTGAAGAGTTTTTGTATGTTACAGCCAAACTTATTACTCCGAGTCTTCGAATCGTACTATCGTACTTAAACTAGTTGGTCCAAATAACATATAAAAAAATAGGAAAGTGGATACAGGGCCGGCCTGCGTCCGACGCGGTGCCCCGCGGGTTCATTTCGACTGCTTCGCCGCTTCCTCGGTCATGCTGTCCTTTAGTTTTCCGATCGTCCTCGCTATTATGATTATGCATATCACCGCGATGATCGTCACCACGATCGCATACACCAGCAACGGGACTATGGAGTCGTCCGCCGCGAAATATTTGGCCACCAGCGCTTTTATTGCCTCGTTCCACGCCAGCGCAGCGATCATACCGAACGCCGCGGTCATGAGCGTGGCAAAGGTCTCTACAAGTTGTAATTTGAACGGTTTTGCCATTTACCGACCTCGTGCCGTCATAACGTTAGGTATTTACATATTTAACGGCGATTTTGAAGATATCCGGCAACGATTAAAACACCGGGATCACAGCGCACACATCCTGCGGACGCAGATTCGCGGCGACCGTTTTTTGGAGCCGTTTCAGAACCTGGCCGGTAGATCGGAGTGCGGGGGGAGGGATTCGAACCCTCGAACCCCTACGGGACAGAATTTCTTCCTCGTATGAAGAATTCCTTCCTTGGGAGTCTTAAGTCCTGCGCCTTTGGCCAACTCGGCTACCCCCGCGCACCCCTCTCGATGTACGCACATGACTTAAAGCCTCGCATATCTCCTTCTCGGACGGCGACGCTTTTCCGATTGAACATGCCCTCCTATGGAGGGCCGTGCAGACGGCGTTCCCTCCGAACGTATATAGGGAACGATGCCGTTGAGGTTATGATGCCCTACAGTATCCCGAACGACGATCGGTTGGAGGAGGCGATACGCGCCGTCATAGGACGGGATACACAGATAAGGTCTCAGTCCATGATGACTGACCTCGTCCTGAAGGAACTTAGGAAGGAGTCCGAGGATTACAGAGTGAGCGGCGAACGTATCAGGCGCGTCGCCATCGAACGCAATATCTTGAGGATAGACATCGACTACAACCAGCATGACGACCGTACGTCGCCGGATGTCTGCCCGGTCTGCGGATATCCGATGGCGGCTGTGAACAATACGACGCTCAGCGGCGGGGCGGCCCGGATAGGTCGCCAGTGCACCAAATGCCCTTATCAGACCGGGTCCAAGAGACGTACTCCCGGAAGGTACACATTCAGCAAGGGCCATATCTCGAAGAGCGGAATGAATACGGACGACCGGGTCACTCTGATCAAGGATGCATCGGAACTTATGAAGAAGGCCGCCGCTATGGTCGAGAGTGCCACCAAGGGGACCGAGTACGGAAGAAGGGGAAAGAGTTGCGCCAACAATATCAAGAGAACGATAACATCGAAGAAGAACGCGAACAGCCTTACCAGCATCTCCAAGGACATGAGGTCGGGGTCGGATGACCCCGAGTGGACCAAGGCCCTGACGTCCGTGAAGAATACGAAGCTAAAAGATATATGAGAGAATCGTTTTGGGAAGCGTTGATATGAAGGTCTGGGAATTTGTCAAGGTCGACGGTGCTAACGTTCGGATAGACGGCGGGTTGAGGGACGCGGTCGGCCTCGTGGACGGCGGATACGTGTACAGCACGCTCTTTGAATACAGAGGGGACGGTGCGAAAATGTACGAACTCATACTGTCAGCGTTCCCTCAGGAGACCTACAGGACGCTCACTCATGTGACGATATACATGCGTGACGTTCCCGGCGCTACGGCGCAGGCGGCCAAATTCCTCGGATCGAGGACGGTGAACATACTCAATTCCACGTCCCTGAACGCGATATCCGACACCATCATCATATGGAAGATGCTCGTCGACCTCAGTTTCGCCGGTGAGGCGGACATACTCGCCGAGACGTTCAGGGCGCTCAAGGATTCGGGCGATCCCTCGGTGTCCAAACTGGACCATATAGAAATAAAACCCGCGGACATCGGACGGGTGTTCCGCTCGAAGACGGCCGATAACCACAAGGTCGAGGTGAGACAGGGGGCGCCGGTGACCGTTGCCGGTGACGTGTTCGATACGTCCGTGGAATACGCTGATGTCCTCACGGATGTGGACGGTTCGACGGCGATGCTCGTGGTCGACCCGGAATCATGGATGCTGTCGATAACATTTCTGAAGAAGGACACGAAACTTGTGAACATGACGTTCAGCATACCCGATTGTCCGGGATCGATACAGCAGGTGGTCGATCTCCTAGCGTCGGAGAACGTTAACTTGATTTCTGTGTTCAGCAAGGTCAAGATATGCTACCAGACGATGACGCTGGACATAAACGCCGATCTCGGCGCGTGCAGACTCTCGACCGACGATATGAGAAAGGAACTTCCGAAGGCCTTGGACAAGATGAACGGCGTCTTCGAGCTGATCGGATACAAGATACTGAACTGAGCTGATCGAATGAACGAGGAACTCATAGCAAGGACGTACGGAACGAATGACACGGCAGCGATGCTGAGGACATCCGACGAGATGGATGTCGCGGCGCTCATCGCGATGGCGGCCGAGGGATCGAACGCTCTCGTGGCAACGGCGAAGCGCATAGTCTCCGATGCTCTCGATAAACATGGTAACGCAGCTCTCGCATTCCCGGAGACCGCCTACGGCCTCCCGCTCCTCTACGGATGGAAGAACATATCGGACATAGATCTGAACGGTGCCCTATCCTTCCTCAACGGGCTTGAGAAGGCAGATGACAGGACATTGGAGGACGGCTTCATGGCAGGGGAGAACGCCATGTACGCCGCAGAGATCGTCGAGGCGGTCCGTTACCTCAACGGAAGAACGGATGAGGGAGAAGGTTTCATCCCCGACCGCATACTGAGGGAGCTGGGACTCAGCTTCGTGGACGAGACCATCCCCGGCGCCGTTCTATTCCTCGGAAGGAAGGAGGGCGACATCCCCGAGCTCAGGAAGATGGTAAGGAACTGCCAATCAAAGGGCATGGTATCATGCGCATCCGGTGACTGTCTCGAACAGATGAGGGAGAGCGGCATAGCCATAGGATGGGACCGCATGTTCTATCCATTGGGGATGTTCACGGCCACCGTGCACGCGCTCAGCTTCGCCGCGAGGGCGGCATACTCGTTCGGCGGCGTGGGACAGGGCGAAAGAGAGAAATTAAAAGCGTATCTCTCTAAAAGACCGAAGATCGTGGTCATACACCTGGGCCCGCTGACATGTCTCGACGCCGCGTTCGCGTTCGCTGCGCTGCTCCACAGCGCAGTGGTCGTCTCCGACCGGATCGTGCCGGAGATAAGCGGCGCGGTGCGCATGTGCAAAGAGAACTTGGACATGCTGCAGGTCGGGATAGAGGAACGCAAAATAACGGTGAAACTGGAGCCGATAGAGCTTCCGGTGGCATACGGACCGGCGTTCGAGGGCGAAACGGTCAGGAAACCGAACACATACCTGGAAGCGGGCGGAACGAGAAGCATCTCGTTCGAGCTGCTGACGATAGCTGACGAGAAGAGTGTAGAGGACGGAAAGGTGACCGTGATCGGTAAGGATATCGACGGTTTCGAGAAGGGAGCGGTGATCCCCCTGGGGATATCGGTGAAAATTTACGGTAAAGATATACAATCAGACCTTGAGCCGGTCATAGAGCGCAACATCCATCATTTCCTTAACTATGCGGAAGGAGTGTGGCACGCCGGTCAGAGGGACTCCAACTGGATAAGGATAAGCGACCAGGCAAAGGAGAGCGGATTCAAGCTGGAGCACATAGGGAAGGTGCTGGTTCACAAGATAAAGGAAGCGTTCGGAAAGGTTGTGACCAGGACGCAGGTGACCATAGTCACCGATCCGGCGGCGGTCGATGAGCATCACAG
>Ga0131853_10004822_pt1 | contig 24222 bp, 21 predicted proteins | sample TergutLab28metaG_FD_92764 | JGI IMG/M metagenome (GOLD analysis project Ga0131853, IMG submission 92764) | Labiotermes labralis P1 segment gut microbial communities from Petit-Saut dam, French Guiana - Lab288 P1 (version 2) (version 2) | ecosystem: Host-associated > Arthropoda: Insects >...
ACTCTCTCTTGGAGAAAAGAACAGATTTGAGCCACTTTTTCTTCGAAATTGCCATTTCAGTGGCTCTCTCTTGGAGCAATGAACAGATTTGAGCCACTTTTTCTTCGAAATTACCATTCCGGTGACTCTCTCTTGGAGAAAAGAACAGATTTGAGCCACTTTTTCTTCGAAATTGCCATTTCAGTGGCTCTCTCTTGGAGCAATGAACAGATTTGAGCCACTTTTTCTCCAAAATGACCGTTTTAGTGGCTCTCTCTTGATGAAATGATTTGATAAAAAGACCCTATTTCACAACCGCTCCAGCAGGCAAATTCGCCAGAATTTCTGGCAACACCAATTTCCCATCAGCAGAAGCAGCTAAAACCATCCCTTCTGATAGTTCACCACGCAGTTTAACAGGCTTCAAATTGGTGACAATAACCACTTTCTTTCCAACTAACTCCTCTGGCTTGTAATGATCAGCAATTCCCGATACAATCTGGCGGGTTTCTGTTCCCACATCAATTTGCGAAACAAGTAGGCGATCAGCTTTCGGATGCTGCTTACATGCCTTAATCAACCCGACTTTAAGCTCGACTTTCGCAAAATCTTCAATACCAATTTCCTCTACCTCTGGAACTTCTACGTCCTTAACTTTCGATTCTGGCGCAGTCACAGCCCCATTCATTTGAGCTTTAATATAATCAACTTCAATTTCAACTTCCAACCGTGGGAAAATCGGCTCACCTTTAGGGGTCACTTTCGTTCCCGCTACAATCGTATCATATTGATTCAGGCTATCCCAACACTTAGCGGAAAGCTCCTCAATCCCAAGTTGAGCAAAAATCTGCGGGGTTGTACGTGGCATAAAAGGCTCGATTAAAATACTAATTTGACGCAACCCCTCCACAAGGTGTCTCATAACAGAACCAAGCTGTGCCTTATTTTCTTCTTCCTTAGCCAACACCCAAGGTGCCGTTTCATCAATATACTTATTCGTGCGGGCAACCAACGCCCAAATATCAGCTAAAAGATTGCTAAACTGCATCCCATCAAAATTCACCTCCACCTTGCGGGTAGTGTCGGCAATAAAATCTTCCAATGGCTTATCAAAATCAGTCAAATGACCTGCATATTCAGGAATAATCCCATCAAAATATTTATTAACCATAGACACTGTACGGTTCAGCAAATTCCCTAAATCATTAGCCAAATCAGCATTAATTCGCTTGATGAAGCTCTCAATCGAAAAATCACCATCCTGGCCATATGAAAGTTCACGAAGCAGTGAAAATCTTACCGCATCAGAACCATATTTCTCACTTAACATCTCTGGATCCACAACATTCCCTTTTGATTTCGACATTTTCTCTCCATTAACCGTGAAGAAGCCATGAGCAAAAACAGTTTTCGGTAACGGTAATTCTAATGCCATCAGAAAAATTGGCCAATAGATGGTATGAAAACGAATGATATCTTTCCCAACCACTTGCACATCAGCTGGCCAGTAACGGTTAAAAAGGGATTCATCATCACTTCCATATCCCAAAGCGGTAATGTAGTTGGTTAAAGCATCTACCCACACATAAATGACATGATTTGGATCATTTGGAACTTTAACACCCCAGTCAAACGTCATGCGAGAAACAGACAAATCCTCTAAACCTGGTGCTAAAAAGTTATTAATCATCTCTGTCTTGCGGAATTCTGGCAAAATAAATTGCGGGTGTTCATGATAATATGCCAACAAGCGATCAGCATATTTTTTCATATTAAAGAAGTAAGATTCCTCCTTTACCTTTTTGACACCGCGGTTACAATCTGGACACATTCCCTCTTTCAATTGCGATTCTGTAAAATAAGTCTCACAAGGTTGACAATACGTTCCTTCATATTCACCTTTATAGATATCGCCATTTTCCACAAATTTCGTAAAGATTTTCGCCATTAATTTACGATGACGCTCCTCTGTCGTTTGGATGTAATCATCATAAGTGATATCCAGTTTTTGCCATAAATCTTTCGCCATTTCAGTCATTTCATCAACAAAGATCTTCGGTGCTTTCCCAGCCTCTTTCGCTTTTTCCTCAATTTTTTGACCATGCTCATCCATCCCAGTCAAAAAGCGCACATCAAAGCCCCTTAAGCGTTTATACCTAGCCATCACATCTGATAATATCGTCGTATACGCCGTTCCAATATGAAACCTCCCACTCGGATAATAAATCGGGGTTGTTATATAAAAAGTTTTCTTATTTTCAATTTCTTTTCCATTTCCATTACACATGTTCATCACTCCGTTTTCTACTACTTCAACGTCACAACCGTTGCACCCATCCCCCCCTCGCCTTCACCACCAAAGCGAAATTCAGCTACAAATGATTTTCCACGTAAATATTTCTGCACCCCATTACGAATCGCACCTGTTCCATGACCATGGATAATGGTCACTGTGTCGTAATTGGCAAGCATCACTTGATCAAAGTACTGATCCATCATCAACATAGCATCTTCATAGCGAACACCTCGCAAATCAAGTTTCCCACGAGCACTCATTGTCCCTTTAACAGACATACTTCCACCACGAACATTGTGCTTTTTCTTCGGCTTTCCTTGTGGCTTAATATATTGCAAATCATCAGCCTTGATATTCATGGACATCGCCCCAATCGCAACACTCCATTTCCCATTCTTATTCAATTTCAGCAATTCTCCTTGACGAGCAAGCGATAATATCATCACATCATCCCCCACTTCAAGCGGTTTGGTATTATTAGCCTTTTTCTTAAATTTTTCCTTATGCTTTGCCTCTTGCTCATTCAACGCGGCCAATTGAGCAGTCAATTCATGATCCTTTATATCAGAATTTTTCTTTGTTTCTCTAAGCTCCTTGACAATGCGTTCAGCTGTTTCACGAGCTTCTTTGACAGCAGCCTCACCCTCTAAACGGGCACGTTCCATTTCTCGTTCTGCCTTCTTTTCAAACTTGGCAAGCTTTTCCTCATAATCTTTCTTTAAAGCAAGGGCTGTTTTATTTTGCATTTCAGTGTCTTGAAGCAAATTATCAAGCTCTGCCCCTTTGTCTTCAATTTTCCTAATTAACTCACTAACCTCAGTTTGATTCGCTGCATTTCCCGCTTCCGCTCGCTCTAAAATCACAGCCATTAAGCCTAATTTTTTCGAAATTTCAAAAGCGTTGGATCGACCAGGGACACCTAGCAATAATCGATAAGTCGGTGATAAGGTATCCACATTAAACTCAACAGAAGCATTGACCACATCATCAGCATCGTAGGCGTAAGCCTTTAGCTCCGAATAATGAGAGGTTGCAACCGTTAATCTAGCCCTTGTTTTGACATAGTCAAGGATTGCCATCGCTAAGGACGCCCCTTCTTTCGGATCGGTTCCTGCACCAAGTTCATCAAATAAGACCAAACTGTTTGGTGTAAGGCGTTTGGTAATATGAACAATATTGGTCATATGTGAGGAGAAGGTCGACAAGCTTTGTTCAATCGACTGTTCATCTCCGATATCGGCAAATATATGATCAAAAATCACCATTTCACTTGAAGCATGAGCTGGAACTAACAGCCCGCTTTGCATCATCATTGACAACAAGCCCATGATTTTTAACGTAACCGTCTTACCACCAGTATTAGGTCCAGTAATCACCATGGCTTTAGCCGATTGCTCTAACACAATATCATTTGCCACCACACGCTCCTTATCAATCAGCGGATGACGCGCCTTAACCAATTTCAACCCACTATTAATCACAAGCCGCGGCATAATGGCATCTAGCTCATAAGCATAACGCCCTTTCGCAAACATAAAATCTAATTGAGAAAGAACATCCCGATTCACATTCAAATCTATCGCATGACCAGCCACCTGCTGGGTCAACCCTCGCAAAATACGATGAATTTCCGCCTTTTCTTCCACCAATAAAGCTTGCAACTTATTAGAAAGCTCCACCACTTCAGCTGGTTCAATATAGGTCGTATGTCCACTTGAAGACTGGTCATGAACCGTGCCTTTAAAGGTATTTTTAAATTCAGCCTTAACAGGCAAGGTGAGGCGACCATTTCGCAAAGTAATCAGTGGCTCTGTTAGCTTGTCTTTTTGATTACTCATTAATTCGCTGATCCTTGAGCGAGCACTTCCCTCTGCTGCATGGATTCCACGACGAATGCCAGCAAGCTCTGGACTGGCACTATCTACCACTTTTCCTGTTTCATCAATACATCTATTAATAGCCTGCTGTAAAGGTCTAAGTGAAGCAACTTGGACAAGCTGTTTGTCAAATAACGGTGTTTCAAGATCAGCTTCTAGTAGTTGATCTTTGAAAGCCTTTAGGTCGCTTACAACGGCTAGCAAGTTTTTAACAGCTAACAATTCTTCAGCCGTTAAAACCGACCCAATTTCAGCCCGCTTGACTAAGTCAGAAATATCACTTGCCCCACCTAAAGGCGCGCGATCAACCGCTCTAATGATCATCAATGCTTCATTAGACTCATTTAATCGATATTTAATTTGTTTAAGGGCGGTCAAGACACGAAGTTCATCCACGAGGTTTTGACCCAATTCTGTCTGGGCATACCCGCGTAAAATCTCCTTGACTTTGTCGAATTCTAATATTTTTTCTGTGTTTAACATAATACTCTCCTGTATGTATTCGTTCTTAGTATTTTACCTCATAATTCTAGATAAAAATAATCCACCCACGCCTCATAAGTATCCTGAGCCGCACCACATATGTCTAATAATTGCTCACTTTAGGATTTCCTCCAATCCAATTTTCTCTGTCATAACATTGACAATTGAAAACTGTCCTAGCAATGTGTTATAATTATACCACAGAATAGATAATTTTAACAGATAAGGGATTGATAATCATGGCTTTACAAGCAAATGTAAATAATTTGCCTAAAAATATTGAAAATTTAAGTGCAGTTGGAAGCGATGAGGTAGGGGTTGGAGATTATTTAGCTCCCTTAGTCGTGACTTCTGTTTATGTAGAAGCGAGTCAAATTGAAAAACTGCGTGCGCTTGGGGTAAAGGATTCGAAAAGTATGACCGATGCTCGGATTTGTGCCATTGCGGATAGCATTAAAGATATCCTGCCCCATAAAACGGTTGTTTTTGAAAATAAGTATTACAATGCCATGATTGATAAAGGATTAAATGCGCATGTGGTCAAATCTTTCCTGCACAATAAAACACTCAGTGAACTAACAAGTATTTTACCTGTATATCCTGAGTATTTAATTGTCGACGAATTCGCAAGCAGGGAAAACCATTTTAAATATTTAAACCAACTTCCGAAAAAACCGCCGATTTTAGAGGAAAATTTACATTTTGTGAAAAAGGGTGAATCTGTTCACATTGCTGTGGCAGCAGCTTCTATTTTAGCGAGGCAAGCTTTTGTTGCGTATATGGATGATTTGAGTGAGAAGCTAGGGATGGAAATCTTAAAAGGCGCAAGTGCCAAAGTGGACAACTGCGCTAAGGGTATTGTTGAAAAATATGGAGAAGCTGTTTTTAAAGATTTATGTAAATGGCATTTTGCCAATACGAAGCGGGTGATTGGATAAGTTTACTCTGCAACCTTTCGATGCAAATACAGCATCTCCAACGCCACTTCTTTTAACGTCTGTGATGCCATCAAATGATCCTGTGCATGAATAATCAAAATATCCGTGTCAAAATTAATGCCGGACGCGTACTTTTGCAATAAATCAGCTTGTGCGCTATGCGCTTTAATAATAGCATCTTTTGCCAATTCAAGCTTTGCTTCCGCTTCTGAGAATTTTGATTCTCGCATCAGTATAAATGCTTCATGAATCACGCTTCTTGCATCGCCACTTTCTAAAATAATCTGAAAAGCTACACCTCGTAATGCTTCTGGTTGTATTTTACTCATATTCTCATCCTCACTTTACCTCCATTATAACGCTTTTTGTCGATTTTTGCAATGATTAAAAGTTGATTTTGTGGACAAGTTTGGCTACTGCTTCAAAGTTTAATCATTAGGTTGAACCTAAAGAAAACACCCATTTAGGGTGCCTTGCTTTACTTTTAGTCACTTATTTTATCAAGAGAATCCGATGCTTTTTTCAAAGTTTTACTGATTTTCTTCCCAGTTTTTTTCAAACCTTTTTTAACATCCTTGGCAATTTCATGACCAGCATCACTTGCTGCATCCATCATGTCCTCACCAAATTCTTCAAGATCACGGTTTAACATGGGTTTAACTTGTTTCTTCGCTTGCGCTTGTTGCATTTGAGCGTTCTTTTTTTTCTTTTTCTTTGCCATAAATAAAAGTCCTCCTCTTTATAATGTGATACGTCACATTAATAGGGTGGACTTATTTTTTTTAATTATACATGCTATCTCGTCATTGTCAAAAAATTTTCAAGAATTCGAATAACACCTTGTTCTTCATTGCTTGGTGCCCTGAAATTGGCTACTTCTTTGATTTTAGGAACAGCATTGGCCATGGCATAGCTATAATAGGCTTGTTGCATCATTTCGTAATCATTGGATTCATCACCGAAGACCATGGTTTGCTCTGGTGTTGCATCTAGGATTTCTTGTAGTTTTTTGATAGCAGTACCTTTGTTGACACCTACACTGATAATGTCTACCCACTCTGCACCTGAAATAGTTAAGTGACACTTGCCTTCAAGGTGTTTAAGTTTGTCATAAATATTTCCTTTGGAATCAAACTGGGGATCATGAATGGCAACTTGTAAAATCTTTTCATGACTTGGTAAATCATCTAATGACTTGATGATGGTTCTAACTGGGAAATGACTTTCGACCAAATGTTCAGAAAGGGTGCTCATCACATTGTCCTCAAACATGTAATCTGCTTCTAAGCCACAAATGGTTACTTTTAATTCAGGCAATTTGCCCACTGTCTCTACAATTTCACGAACGACATCGAAGTCTAAAGTATCAACAGAAATGATTTCACCTTTGTCAATGATAATACTCCCATTTCCAGCTACGATGATGATATCATCCTTGATTTCATCGTATAGTTTTTGAAGACTAAAATGCTGACGACCACTTGCAACAGCAAAGGCAATGCCTTTTTGATGAAGCTGGTCAATGATTTCAAAGGTCTTTTCTGGCATTTCCTTGTTATCGTTTAAAAGGGTACCATCCATATCTGCCGCAACTAATTTTAACATATTTAACAACTCCTCATCGCCTTAATGTTGCATCATGTTCATTTTCTAATGCCTTCAAGACTTTTTCGTGAACTGGGTTAATATCTTCATCGGTCAAGGTTTTCTCTGGATTTTGGTAGTACAGATTGATCGCCACCGATTTCTTCCCCTCTTCAACTCCAACACCTGTGTAAACATCAAATACTTCAACTGACGTTAATAATTTTCCACCTGCTTTTTTGATGGTGTCGACAAGTGTAGCCACAGGTAACATTTCCTCGGAAATAATGGCAATATCGAATGAGATACCAGGATATTTTGAGACTGGTTTATAATTGATTCCTGCTCCCTTTAAAGCCAAGATGGCATCTAAGTCCAATTCAAATGTAAATGTATCGTTGACATCATAGGCTTTTTTAGCATTCGGGTGTAATTTCCCGACGACACCAACCACTTGGTCTTGCACATTAACTGTGGCAGTTTGACCTGGATGAAATTGAGCATAATCACCACAAATCGCATCATAGGTGGCAGCGAACCCTAACGCATCAAGCAATGTATCAACCATTCCTTTGATGATATAAAAATCTACTTGCTCAATTTTTGATTGCCATTTACTTGTAACAATCTCACCTGTTATAGCTCCTGATAGCATTACTTTTTCCTCATATTTATCGCCTTGAAGTGTATGAGTTTTCCCAATTTCATAGATGAAGACATCTTTCAATTGGCGGGCTTTATTATAGGCGATCACTTCAAGCAAGCTTGGAATCAACGATTTTCTCAAGTGGGCATGATCGAGGGAAAGTGGCATTGATAAGCTGACTGCTGGGGTGGATATGTCATCGACTTGTAAAAAGTCTTCTAGTTTATTTTCATTAACCAATGAATAGGTCACAACATTTTGTAAGCCAACTGCTTGCGCAGTGTTATGAAGTTTGCGAATTGCCAGTTGTTTTTCAGTGTACGCACCAGCTGTGTTCATTTTAGGAAGGGTTGATGGTAGGTTGTTAAATCCATAAATACGGGCGATTTCTTCGGTGATGTCATGTTTTTCAGTGACGTCTAACATGCGAGTTGATGGGGTGATGATAAATGTATTATCTATTATTTGATGGGTAAGGTTTAATCTAGCTAAAATTCCTTCGATATCGTGCATACTAAGCTCAGTGCCTAATCTTTCATTGATATGAGAAGCGGAAATCTTAATTTCAATAGCTTCAGCGTCAAAATTTCCAGCTTTTATGTTAACTGCATCTGTAAAGGTCTCATCGATTAGTGCACTTGCTTCAAAGATACGCTCAATGTGGATGCCTTTTTCGAAACGGGCTGATGCATTTGTTCTTAAGTTCAAACGACCTGCCGTTTTGCGAATTTGTTTTCTGTCAAAAATGGCTGCTTCGAAAAGTATATTTTTTGTATGTTCGTCTACGGTTGCTGATGCAGAACCCATTACACCTGCAATGGCAATGATTTGCTCGCCACTTGTAATGAGAATATCTCCCGCTTTCAGTTTTCGTTCTTGTTGATCTAGCGTTATTACTGTTTCGCCATCTGTTGCTTCGCGAACGACGATTTCTTTAGATGGTAGTTTATCCGCATCGAAAGCGTGGATTGGAATTCCAGTTTGTAGCATTATTTTATTTGTTAAGTCGACAATGTTGCTAATTGGTTTGTTTCCAGTGGCCATTAAGGTTGCTTGTGTTTCTAAGTTAGATGGTTCAACTGTGATGCCTTCTACTAGCTTGGCTAAGTATGTTTGACATTTGTCTGTTGCAAGGGTTATGGAAAACTCAGATTTTCCTTCTTCAAGATTTTTTGTTTTTGCAACTGGTAAAACTTCACGGTTTAAAATAGCCGCTATATCATTTGCTACGCCATACATGGATAACATGTCCATGCGGTTCGGTGTTAGTCCTAGTTCGATGATGGTGTCGTCTAATCCTAGATAAGCGATTGCATCCTCGCCTACTGGTGCATCAGCTGGTAAAACCCAAATTCCCTCACTAATAGCATCTGGTACTGCACCTGAGACAATGCCTAATTCACTTGCTGAACAAATCATTCCATTTGATTCTTGACCGCGCAATTTGGTTTTCTTAATTTTAAAACCACCTGGTAAAACTGCACCATTGACTGCAACTGGCACTTTTTGTCCTGTATCTACATTCGGCGCACCACAGACAATTTGCACAGTCTCGTTGCCTAAATTAACTTGACATACAGATAACTTATCTGCATCTGGGTGTTGTTCTCTTTTTTCAACATATCCAACCACAACACCTGTTGCATCAGATACTTTTTCTACTGATTCTACCTCTGCACCGTGGAGGGAAATCATATCCGCTAATTCCTGCGGATTTAAATCATCTACTTTTACATATTGGTTTAACCATTTTAACGATACTAACATTTTTATCCGCCTTTCTTTTATTGCTATCAGGTTATTTAGCATACCGCATTTTTGCTTCCTTCTAGAAAATCCCTATTTAAACTGACTTAAAAACCTCATGTCATTGGTATAGAAGTTTCGGATATCCTCCACACCATATTTCAACATAGCAATTCTTTCAATCCCCATGCCGAATGCAAATCCTTGGTAAATTTCTGGATCGAAGCCTGACATTTTAAGGACGTTCGGATGCACCATTCCCGCTCCTAATATCTCAATCCAGCCTGTTTGTTTACAGACTGAACACCCTCCGCCACCACAGGCAAAGCAGCTTACATCTACTTCTACTGATGGCTCGGTAAATGGGAAGAATGATGGGCGCATACGGATTTCACGCATCACACCAAATAAGTGCTTGCTTAAAGCTTCTAATGTTCCTTTTAAATCTGCCATGGTAATATGTGTATCAACCACTAATCCTTCAATTTGCATAAATTGGTGTGAATGGGTCGCATCGTCATCATCACGTCGATACACTTTTCCAGGACACAGAATTTTCACTGGTCCTTGCCCTTTTGCTGCCTCAAGTGTGCGTACTTGGATTGGTGAGGTATGTGTTCTTAGTAGGTGGTTATGGTCAATATAAAACGAATCTTGCATATCACGTGCCGGATGATCTTTCGGTAAGTTTAGAAGTTCAAAGTTATAATAATCTAATTCAACTTCTGGCCCCTCTGCAATGCTATATCCCATACCGATGAAAAATGCTTCGATGTCAGCTGCAACAGCATTTAATGGATGCGTGCCACCTACTGTCACTTTCTTACTCGGTAAGGTTACATCAATGGTTTCATTTGCTAATTGTTTGTTAACTTCTACCAATTCAAGCTCTTCACGCTTTGCATTGATAGCATCTGATAAGGTACGCTTCACATCATTTGAAACCTGCCCTGCTTCACGTTTCTCATCAGGGGTCAATTCTTTCATATTTTTCATAACTTCTTGGATCGGACCTTTTTTCCCGAGATACTTCACTCTGAGATCGTTTAGTCCATCAAGGGTTTCTATTACTTTAATTTCTGCTTCAGCCGTCACGGCTAGTTCTTTTAATTGTTCTAACATTTTTTACACCTACAATCAGTTTTTGGTATTTACGATTCTCTCAATTTACACTAGATAAAATTATACCACATATTTCAAGGATTTGAAACTCCCAAATGGCGATAAAAACAAAAGCTAAACGCATTTTTACGCTTAGCTTCTCACATTTATTCAATTGGATTCTTACTGGCAGTTGGCACAGTGATTTCAATATCAAATTTATCAGCTAATAATCCCGCTACATGCTGCTCCATCACGACTTCAGCATAATGCCCAATATCTACAATGGACAATCCCATTTCAATGGCGTCAACCGCTGTGTGATAATCCATATCTCCAGTCACAAAGACATCAGCACCCGCGTGTTTAGCATCTTCAAAATACTTCCCCCCACTTCCAGCAATAATGGCCACTTTTCCCACTAGACCCCCAGAACTGGCATCTACCATCTGCGTATGATGGACTTCATTTGCCAACCAGTGATTTTCAACCTTGTCAGAAAAATCCACCAGCGTCATATCAGCTATTAACTCACCAATCCGCCCTAATCCATGGTCTTCATCAATCATCGAAAAAGATTTAACATTTTGAAGTTCCATTTTGCTCGCCAACACATCATTCATGCCACCATCAGCAATATCATAATTAGTATGCATGGAATAAAGGGTAATGTCATGCTTGATCAACTTGCCAATATTCTGCCCCTTTGGCGTTCCAAAATCAACCTGTTTCACACCAACAAAGAAGAATGGATGATGCGTAATAATCAAATCAACCCCTTTTTCCACAGCTTCATCAATGACAGGGGTCGTTGCATCAAGAGCAATCATGATTTTTTTAACCTGGGCATTCAGATTTCCCAATTGTAAACCAACATTATCCCACTCATAAGCAAGGCTTGGTGGAAATTTACCTTCTAAAAATTGAATGATATCTTTAACAATTGGCATCAGCAAGCACACCTTTTATTAGCATTTTTTTATTTTCAAATTCAGCATATTTTGGATTCCCTTCTGGAATTTTCGCCAAAACTTCCTCAATGCTTTTCAGCTCATCCGTCCATTTTTTAATAAATAATTCATCTTGAGGATTTTTCCTCAACACCGGACCAAAAATTAAATCTAAACGATTGATATAATCCTCTTCTTTCGTAGGCTTTGCGATGATAATCGTATAGATAATACCATCCTCTTCTATCAATTGTTCATCCACAATTTTAAAACCATCGATTAGTAACGTCTGTCTCAAAGCAAACTCCCCACCTTGAGGTTGAAAAACAAGCAATTCCATGGACTCAGCAACTGACATGCCATCTTCTAATAGATGAGTCATCAATTTCCCACCCATTCCTGCTATAACAACCCCATCGACTTCGCCTATCGCTAAAGGTTCAAAGCCTGATCCTTTGCGAAGTTCTATTCTGTCAGCCAAGCCATAATCGGCAATGGTCGCTTTCGCTTGAGCTAGTGGACCGTCAATAACATCAATGGCAATGGCAGAATCAATGATCCCTTTTGATATTCCTTCACATGGCAAATAAGCATGATCTGTCCCAATATCAGCAATTCGCGAAAGTGAAGAAAGTGCATTTAGGCATGCACTTAATCTCATTGATAGTTTTTTAGCCATTGTCGTCCTCCATAAAATCCTTTAACTTACGACTTCTAGAAGGATGGCGCAATTTTCGTAAAGCTTTCGCTTCAATCTGGCGAATTCGCTCACGGGTTACATTAAATTCTTTTCCAACTTCTTCTAAAGTCTTAGTCATACCATCAATTAAACCAAAACGCATTTGTAATACTTTTTTCTCACGATCCGTCAAAGTGCTTAATACTTCATCCAGTTCATATTTCAACATAGAATTAGAAGCAAATGAAGATGGTGACATGGCATCTGCATCAGGAATAAAATCTCCCAAATGAGAATCATCTTCTTCACCAACTGGTGCTTCAAGTGAAACAGGTTCTTGGGCTGCTTTCATAATTTCGCGGATTTTTTCCGGTGGCATATCAAGGGTCTGAGACATTTCTTCCGGCGTCGGTTCACGTCCTAAATCTTGAATTAACTGCCTGTGAACACGAATGAGCTTATTAATGGTTTCAACCATATGGACAGGAATTCTGATGGTACGTGCCTGATCAGCAATGGCGCGAGTAATGGCTTGTCTAATCCACCAAGTAGCATAAGTAGAGAATTTGAAGCCTTTGCGGTAATCAAATTTTTCTACTGCACGCATCAGTCCCATATTTCCTTCTTGAATTAAATCTAAGAACATCATCCCACGTCCAACATGTCGCTTGGCAATAGAAACAACAAGCCTAAGGTTAGCCTCAACAAGCTTTTTCTTAGCAACTTCACCTTCTGCAAGAATGTCTTTGATTTCTTCCTCATCAGAGTCAAGAATATCCACCAGCATTTCATTTCCACTTGTAGATTCACCTTTTTCATTAATCAAATAATCAATTCGTTTTTTAAGTTCGTCAGTAATTTCGCCGCCTTCAGCACGCTGGGTCGTCAATTCAGTGGCAACTTCAGCACGTTCTGCTTTTTTGGAAAGTTCAATTTCTTCTTTAAAACTCAACAATTCCACACGCCTAATTTCCTTTAAATACATGCGGACTGGGTCATTCATTTTAAAATTCGAACTTAATTCAAATGTAGGCTCTGGTGGTTTCGGCGCACCTGCCTCAGCCATTTCTTCCTTAATATCAGGAAATTCTTCTAGCATATCAGCCGGCATACTCACATCAGCTTCCTGCACGACTTTTTCAATATCACTTAAGTCCAAATCATCTTCAATATCATCTATTTCGTCAATAGGAACGTCACCAGAAACACTTTTTCCACCCTTTTCAACGACATTAATATTCTCTGAATCAAAAAGATCTAAAATGGTATCCATCATGTCCTTATCTAAACCGAATGACTTAAATCCTTCATTAATTTCATCATGAGTTAAAAAGCCTCTTTCGCGACCATTTTTCAATAATTCTTCTTGAACTTGCTCCATGGTTAACTCTTGCTTCTTCTTTGCCATCCAATCACTCCTCAATCAACGCGTGAACGCTCAGCTAGACCATCTATCATTAGTCGTGCTTGTTCCTCGCCACTCGCATTGTAAAACATCTTTTTTCGCTCTGCATATGCTAAATCTTTTGCTTCTTTTTGAACTTTATTGATCAAATCAACAATTGCTTCTTTTGACCAGCCCTCAGGCCAGTTTTTTGAACCATATTCTATAATATTTCTCACCACATGCGCATTCGTTGGTTCGATAAAGTTTAAAAATTCTTCTTGATCAATCATTTCATTTTTAAAATAGTATGCTTCGATTGCTTGCACGATTTTTCGATGCGCATCAATATTGAAGCTAGTTCCTATTTGCTGTGAGACGATTTCAAAAACTAACTTATCTTTTATCATATAAAATATGAGTTTTTCTTCAACCGATTCAAACATGTTTCTAACAGGTATTGTTGGTTGGTTAATATGCGTTACACTTTCACCCTGTAATTTCCGATAAAACCCACTCGGTTGGTTGCGCGTATGTTGTGATTGCTGGAATTGTTTCTGATTGTACTGATGTTTTTCGTTATTCCATTTTCTAATTAAGGCCTGTCCGAGAAAGCGATCAGGTAACAAATTAGAAAAAGCCATCAAACGACGCTCAAATTCAATTTGCCCATCTGTTGTCGCTAAGTTGATACCCTGTTTGAGGTATTCATATTGAAAATCCATTGCGCCAATGGCATTTTTGATCAAACTGGCAAATTTTTCTGTTCCATTTTGCTTGATATAATCATCCGGATCCAGTCCGTTTGGCATAGGAGCAACACTTACTTTTAAGCCTGCTGCCAATAGAATTGGAATGGCTTTTGATGTTGCACCAAGGCCTGCTTTATCGCCATCAAACACAAGGATTGCTTCGCGACAGTGGCGGCTTAATATCTTGGCGTGATCCATTGTCAAAGCTGTTCCCATTGTCGCTACTACTTCTGCAAAGCCAGCTTGATGTGATGCAATGACATCTAAAAACCCCTCGAATATAAATAGCTTTCCTGTGGTTCGTGCTGTTTTCCTAGCTTCATGCAAGTTATAAACAATTTGCGATTTCTGGAAAATGCGTGATTCAGGAGAGTTGATATATTTAGCTTGGTCATGATCTGTTGCGATATAGGTTCGACCGCTAAATCCAATGACTTTTCCTTGTTCATTGGTCACTTGAAACATAATTCTTGACCTAAACTGTGAATAATAATCCCCTTGTTCTCGTTGACCAATTAATCCAACACTTTTAGCAACTTCAAAGGAAAGTCTGTTGGCTTCTAAAGCCTTGACCAACAAATTTCCATCACGAGGGGCAAGCCCGATGCCGAATTGTCGGATCACATCATGGGTGATGCCACGGCTAGCCAAGTATTCCAGTGCTGATTTTCCCTCCTCTGTGTTGAGGAGATAGTATTGATAGAAACCTTGGGCAAATTTTAAAATCTCAAATTCTTTTTCAAAATTATTAGCAGCATTGGTGCGATGTAGTTGCCTAACAATCTTTTGATCGACCCCTGCATTTTCGGCTAGTCGTGCCAAAGCTTCTGAATAGGAGATTCCTTCCATTTTCGAGACGAAGGAGATAGCATCCCCACCCTCCCCACAGCCAAAACATTTGTAAATGCCCTTGTCTTCCGACACGAGAAATGAGGGGGTTGCTTCATTATGAAAGGGGCATAAGCCTTTGTGGTTATTTCCTGCTCGAGACAATTGAACATAACGTCCAACCACGTCGACCACGCTAACTCTGGCTTTGACGCTGTCTGCTAGTTGTTTGCGGTCCATTGGCTAACCACCCCTCTCCTTACTATTATAGTTTAATTCGCTCTGCGATATATTTTTCTAAGTCTTCGATTTTGACGCGTTCTTGTTCCATGCTATCACGATGGCGGACTGTGACTGTACCATCTTCAATTGAATCGTAGTCATAAGTCACACAGAAAGGTGTTCCGATGGCATCCTGTCTGCGATATCTTTTTCCGATTGACCCTGCTTCATCGTAATCGACAGAGAAAGTTTGCGCCAACTGGTTAAATAATGCCAGCGCGCCTTCGTTAATTTTCTTCATCAATGGCATCACTGCCACTTTGTAAGGGGCGATGGCTGGATGGAATCTTAATACTTCGCGTGAATCGCCATCTTCTAATTGTTCTTCTGCATAAGCATCTACAAATAATGCTAACATTAAGCGGTCAAGTCCAACTGATGGTTCGATGCAATAAGGGACATATTTCTCATTGGTGATCGGATCTTGGTATTCAAAGTTTACACCTGAGGAGGTCATGTGGGCATTAAGATCATAATCAGTACGGTTGGCAATTCCCCATAATTCACCCCAGCCAAATGGGAATTTGTATTCAATATCTGATGTTCCAGCACTGTAATGGCTTAACTCTTCTGGAGAATGGTCACGCATGCGGACAGTCTCACCATTCATCCCAAGGTCGGTTAAAAACTGCATACAGTACGCCTTCCAGTATTCATACCACTGCATATCTGTACCAGGTTGGCAGAAAAATTCTAACTCCATTTGTTCGAATTCACGAGTCCGGAAGATGAAGTTTCCTGGTGTGATTTCATTTCTAAAAGCTTTTCCGACTTGACCAATTCCAAATGGGATTTTTTTCCGAGATGATCGCTGAACATTCTTGAAATTCACAAAAATCCCTTGAGCTGTTTCAGGTCGCATATAAACCACAGCTGTCTCATCTTGAACTACCCCCATATGAGTCTTAAACATTAATTCAAACTGGCGGATATCTGTGAAATCTTGCTTTCCACAATCAGGGCATACAATGTGATTGTCCTTAATATAAGCAACCATTTCCTCATTTGTCCAGCCATCAGCCACAATATCATCCCCATGTTCTTCAATCAATTTATCCGCACGGTGACGCGTCTTACAAGCTTTACAATCCATTAATGGATCACTAAACCCGCCGACATGACCAGATGCCACCCACGTCTGTGGATTCATTAAAATCGCTGAATCAAGCAAGACATTGTCTTGGCGAGACGTAATAAAACGATGAATCCAAGCCTGCTTCACATTGTTTTTCAAAAGCGACCCAAGTGGTCCATAATCCCATGTATTAGCAAGACCGCCATAAATTTCACTTCCTTGATACACAAATCCATTAGTCTTTGCCACATTCACAATCTTTTCCATCGACGCCTGACTCACGCAAACCACCTCAAATTCTTTTATCTTACATTTGCCTATTTCAACAAATTTTTGCACCCAAAGGTACTTGTAAAACGATGTCGAAATAAATTTCGAAGTTTTACGAACGCATGCATCCATAAATGCATGCAAAAATTGGCACACAAAAATTGCATGATACTCTATTATATCCCAAACATCCCCAAAACACAAGCCTTGACACGCCTAAAATATACAAAATACCACGCAAAATTTCTAAAATTCACCAGCAACAAGCAATATGCAATTTCCCACATACTTGAGCTTCTTTAAAAATCAAATGATTGTTAACTTTTTCACGAATTTCCGGCAAGCTTAAATTGCGAAATTAATGTCACTTTTTTTGATAAATCGCGGTTGTAGTGACGTTTTTACTTGGAAAATTTAACTAGACCTCTTCCATAACGTAACCCTTTCGGAGAGTAATTAAGAATCTCGTTTAAAATGATATATTGCATTGCTTAGTATTTTGCTCTTAATCTACCGCATGAGAGTGTTTTAACTGAGTTATGGGAGAAGTCTATTTTATGCTTTACAACCTCTTAGCAAATCTAATATTGCTATAACCTTCATAATAGGCTGTCATCCAATTTTCCAAAATTTCCAGTTCAGACTCACCAATATCCAATTGCAACAAACGCTCAACCGACACCTTAAATAACCCTCGCCACAAAGGAATCAAATCAACTTGCAACCAGATCCCGCTACCAGCATAGCACGCTTCACAAATCAACCCACCCTCACTCACACTGGCAGTCACAATCTTACTGGTCGTACCACAACTAACACACCCATCAACTGCAGGCAACACCCCCACAGCAACCATCATCTTCGCTTTAAACACAACCACCCCAAAGCGAAACCTCAACGCATCATCACCATCCACCTCCAAAACACTTTTAAGCGTCCGATAGGCATAAGGCAAATGATACACATCAAGATCACCTCTCAAAATGATCTCAACCAGCTCATAAAACATCATCACCAGCTCATAATCCACCTTCAACTCATAAAAAGAATTAAGAATATCACCATGAACCAGATAATAAAGTCCGCCTCGCTCATCACTGGGCACCTTCACATTCACAGTTACAAGAGAAAGAGGTTCCGCAAGGGCACGATACCTCGACTTTTTTTTATTGGCATAGCCCACAAAAACACTAATAAGCCCATGAGATGGGCTTATCATTTTAACAATTTTATGATGATCCTGATAATCAAAACTCTTTAACACAATGGCTTCAATTTGCGTGCTCACAAAGTTCAAGCTCCTTTATCTGCAACGCTAGAAGAACGATGTCACCCTAATCATCAAACACATCTTCTTCTACACCAAACTCTTCCAAATAAGCCTGATACTCATGCTCACGTTGCTTCATCATTAAATAATGTCCTATGCTACCTGTTCTTTTAAAAACTTCCCATTCAAAACTGTCCATATCCTTGTGCCTCCCCTAGTGCTTTAATGATACTAGTCTATGCAGTCGATTGGAATAATATACCTAAAAATATCAATATTCTTTACTGCTATAACCAAAATCTGTCAGATGAACCTTCTTATTTCGCCAATCTTTTTGCACCTTAACCCATAACTCTAAATAAATCTTACTCCCTAATAAATTCACAATATCCTTGCGGGCAAGCGATCCAATTTCCTTCAACATCTTTCCCTGTTTTCCGATCAAAATTCCTTTTTGCGACTTTCGCTCCACAATGATCGTTGCCGATACATTAATTAAATGTTCCTGTTCATCATCACGGAAAATTTCATCAATCACCACCGCAACTGAATGAGGAATTTCCTCGTGGGTCAAATGCAGAACCTTCTCCCGAATCAATTCTGAAATAATAAAGCGTTCAGGATGATCTGTGATAAAATCACTCGGATAAAACTGCGGTCCCTCCTCCAAATGCTCCTTCACAACTTCAAGTAATGTCTCAACATTCTCACCAGTTGTTGCTGAAATTGGAATTACCCCATCAAACTCATGCTCTTGCTTAAAATTCGCAACAACTTCCATCAACTCATCTTTTTTGATGGTGTCAATCTTATTAATAACGAGGAAAACAGGCTTTTTGACGCGCTTCAAATGTTCAATAATAAATCTATCACCAGGCCCGATTTTTTCATTAGCAGGTGCCATAAACATCACCATATCCACTTCATTTAAAGTGCCAAGGGCTAAATCTGTCATGAATTTCCCTAACTCATGCCTAGGTTTATGAATTCCAGGCGTGTCAATAAAAACAATCTGCGATTCATTGTCTGTCACCACCCCTTGGATCTTATTCCTCGTGGTCTGCGCCTTATCACTCATGATGGCAATCTTCTGTCTCAAAACGCGATTTAAAAATGTCGACTTCCCAACATTCGGACGTCCTACAATTGCCACAAAGCCAGATTTGAATTTCGTACTATTATCATTCATTTTTAACCCTCCTCTCCTTACTCAACCATTCCAAACTCGCTAAATGGTAAAAATCGCAACGTCACACGCCCCATAATTTGCGACTGATGAACCAACCCATACTCACGACTATCCCCACTTCGATTCCGATTATCCCCTAAAACAAGAAAATAACCATCTGGAATCACATCGCATTCAGCATCGTGGTTTCTAATACCACACAGATCCTCAAACACAAAATCATTAAAGCTAACCTCTTCAGCCACATAGCGTTCGATCAAAACTTCTCCATTAATCATCATCTGTCCACCAATATAATCCACATGATCACCAGGCGTTCCGATAATTCGCTTCACATGTAAATTCCCATCTGTGTGTTCAAGAACAACAATATCCGAAAAAGTCGGTGAATAAAGTAGCTGCCACACAATAATACGCTCCCCATCAATCAGTGTTGGATTCATAGAATTCCCCTGCACCTCAACCGTTCTAAATACAAAAGTCGTAATCAAAAAAACAGCAACCAAAGTTCCAACAATGGTTTTTGCCCAACTGATAATCTCTTCCCCAATAGTTGGCTTTTCCTTCTCACTTATCTCATTTAACTCATCAACATTTTTAATATCTTCCATCACCAAACACCCTTTTGCACCTTTGTCCAAACTATCAATGCAAAATCCTTTCCAATTTAAATAAATTTACGTTCTTTTAGCATTTAAAATCGTAACAACCACAAACCCAATGATCGCCAACACGATCGACGTTGAAATCTCAAAAACACTAGTTGGTACACCATGGCTTAACATGACAGGAATCGACCCAATCACAAGCCCCATACTCACCGAATACAAAGTTGTCTCATTATTTTCAAGTAAATGTTTAATCAATCGACCACAAACAATCAATCCAATCACACCACCCAACGCAACACTTCCAAGGACAACCAAATCCAATGTATTAAGACTTTCCAAGAAAAAATCATAAGCCCCTATGAGAATTAACATAAGTGCCCCAGATAAACCTGGTAAAATCATCGAAGAACTTACCAACACTCCTGCCAGTATAAGGAATAAAAATTTCCCAATGGTCATTCCACTACCAAGCTCAACCAGAGCCACCCCGCCAGCAAAAGCGAACGATGCCGTCACAAGAATGGCTATTATTAAGAATATGTAATGCTTTGATTTAAAATTCCCCTTAACATCAGCCTGTCTATAAATCAGAGGCACCGTCGCAATAATCAAGCCCAGAAAAAGGAATCTCGTTTGATATGGAAAGTGCTCAGTCGCCAAACTAATCAACTGACTAAAGACAGCAATCGCCACAACTGCTCCAAAACCAAGGGCAATCAATGTCTTCAAAGTACTTTTCATCTTACTACTAAAAAGATCGTTTAACAACCCGATCAGATCCTCATAAATCCCCAAAATCATTGCCATCGTCGCCATACTAAAGCCTGGCGGCAACAAACTTACTCCTAAACAAAATCCATAAAATGCAGTTTTAATAATCGAATTAAATTTCATTACAAAGCTCCAATCACAAATGTATAACCCTATTTTACCACAAAATTCAAAAAACTGCTATAAGCGCAGTTCATTATTTTAATACTAATTTTGCAACATTCTCCACATGTGTCGATTGCATTTCACAGAAAAGCTCACTAACTTAGACACAAAGCCGATTATTGTGATTATTAGTACTGCCCTATGATATCATACTTCATTTAAAATAGCCAATTAATTTTTTTTCGTATAGCAACACTGACGGTAAACAATAGCGTTATTGTTGTATATTGAGACGTTCCATTATGGAAGTACGGTTGCACAAAGCCAGAAAGCATTAGAAGATAAATGTACCAGTCACTTAAATCAGGAGAATGATGATGTCGTTATCTTTTCGGATTGTTTAAAAGCAATCAATGAAGTGCTGAACGATATTGTTGATGCAAATTATAATCTTAACGAATTTTCAATTAATCATTTTCATTCTCTTCCAATAGATATCTTTCCCGCTCAATTTCACGTTTCAGTTCCTCTTCTGTTGGCAAATAAAGCATATATTTACTCGCAAATACTCGCAAAAAGATTTTCGTTGTCTGCCAGAACGGAGTACTTCGCTATGGTTTCATTTTTATCAGCGCAAAGTAAGATTCTAATTGTCGGGTTATGCTCAGCCATTTTTATTTTATCATTGTAATAACGCACATAAAAATCAATCTGTCCCACGTCTTGATGAGTTAACTTTCCCGTTTTAAGATCAATGACAACAAAGCAATTTAAAATATAATTGAAAAATACCAAGTCGATGTAAAAATGATCACCATCTGCACTGATATGCTTTTGTCTATCAACGAAAGAAAATCCTTTACCTAGTTCAAGAAGAAATTTTTGAAGGTTATCAATCAGGGCTTGTTCCAAGTCATTTTCATGATATTTTTTATTTTCTGCCAAGTCCAAAAACTCCAAAATATATGGGTCTTTTAAAATATACTCTGGCTCAATCTTTGGTTCTAATTTTTGTATTTCTGAAGCAACCTCTTCTTTACCACTTTCGGGTGTTTTCAACAAACGTTCATAAAAGAACGAGTTAATTTGACGTTCAAGTTGTCTAACGCTCCAATTTTGCTCGGCACACTCTTTTAAATAGAATCCTCTTCTTTTCTCATTATCAATCCGAATTAAACGACGGTAATGCGACCAACTTAATTCAACGCACAGTGTGCGTTGAATTGGAAATGTTTGATAGAATTGCCTCATATTTCTCAAGTTTGTCGTATTAAAACCTTTGCCAAATTCTAACGTCAACTTTTCAGATAAAAATTTTATTAATCCCTTTCCGTATTCTGCCCGATCACCAATAGAAGTTTCAATTTGCTTACCAATTTCCCAATAGGTTTGTACCATTGCAAAATTAATTGACTTTTTTACGTTAGTCCTAGCATCAACTAATAAGTCTCCAATCGATCCAAAAACAATGAGATTCGGATCTATCGATTTTTCAATATCAACTTCTCTCAGCACTGATGAGAGTTTTTCATCGTTATCTTTCATAGCCAGTTTCCTCCATTCTTTCTACAGCACTCTTAGATTAAACATAACACTACGAAAAACCTAAACTAAGGGTTGCTGCCCTTGGCCCCAACAATCAAATCTATTTTGATAACACCTTCAGAAACTCACTAAGCTCTTCGTTTGTTTCATCATCTGAACCTTTTATTGAACTCAACATTTCAAATAATTTCTTTGTTGATTTTTCAATGTCTACTTGAACATCGCTTAACTCTTTAGCAACCTCTGATAATGATATTGCTTCTTCCTCTTCAAATGTATCAACATAGCGCGGAATGTTCAAATTGTAGTCATTCTCTTTGATTTCATCAAGTGTCGCAACATATGAATACTTATCGATTGTCGCGCGTGTTCGATACGTTTCAATTATCTTGTTGATATCAGAATCACGGAGCTTGTTTTGGTTCTTGCCTTTTTCAAAGTTTTCTTTACCAGAGGCATCTATGAATAAGATGTCTTTGTTCATTCCACGTGCTTCACGCCCCTTAAATACTAGGATACAAGTAGGAATGCTAGTGCCGTAAAATAAATTAGCTGGTAAGCCGATGACAGCATCCAGCAAGTTTTCATCAATAATGTTTTTGCGAATTTTGCCTTCTGATGCTCCACGGAAAAGGACCCCATGTGGTAATACAATCGCCATTGTACCTTCTTTTTCCAGATGGTATAAGCCGTGTAAAATAAAGGCATAATCAGCTTTAGATGCAGGTGCAACGCCGTAGCCTTTAAATCTAATATCTTTCTCGCGGTCAATGGTCTTAATGTCCCAGTTTTGCGAATAAGGTGGATTCGATGCAATTCCATGGAACTTTAAGGGTATTTGAATACCATCTTTTTCAGCAAAAGGCCAGTCGGCATCTAAGGTGTCGGCACGTCTTAAGTTCATATTGCGGTAATTAACACCATGCATCATTAAGTTCATTCGTGCCAAGTTATAAGTGGTTGTATTAAGCTCTTGACCATAAAAATCTACACTTCCTTCTTCTTCACCACCGGGTAACTCCTTTTGAACCGTAAGAAGAAGTGAGCCTGATCCCATTGTTGGGTCATATACTCGGAACTGCTCTTTTTTCTCTTTTGCACCAAGGGTAACAATTTTAGCTAACACTTGACTTACTTGGTGTGGCGTGTAGAACTCTCCGCCTTTCTTACCTGCGTTGGCAGCAAACTGGCCAATCAAGTACTCATATACATCACCTAGTATATCTTTACCAGAGTCATCTTTGAAATTGAACTCATTTATCATCATCACAATGTCGTTCAGAGCCTTCGCACGTTCGTTAGTACCAGAGCCAAGGCGTGTGTCTCCTAAGTTTACATCAGAGAATACAGTCGCAAAATCATCTGCTGCCATTGGATTACGTTTTGCATTTGTATTGAACGAATCAAACATATCTTGAAAATCACTGGCTTTTATTTTATGGTTTTCGATTTTAGATACAAGGCTGCTCCATGTGTATTTAGGCTCAATTGCATAACCAATACCCCTGGAAATTTCTTCTAAGTAGTCTTCTTTATCCTCATCATCGTCAGCCAGAGTTAAAAATTCGGACAAATCATTCTGCTCAAGGTAGTTATTTTGATTGTCTGATAAATAACGGTAGAACATGAAAGGCAAAATATAGTTCTTATACTCGCTTGCATCCATTGTACCTCTTAGTTTATTCGCCATTTCCCATAACTTAGATGTGATATCCGTTGCGTTTGTCAATTTTAATTCATTACTCATCATTTTTCGTCTCCTTTTCTATATAAACATTTTTTGTAGTAGCGATTGCTTCATTTTCTTAAGCAATTCCAGCTCACTCTGATGAAAAGTGATGGTGATATCGAGGGTTTTGAA
>Ga0131853_10004824_pt1 | contig 24219 bp, 23 predicted proteins | sample TergutLab28metaG_FD_92764 | JGI IMG/M metagenome (GOLD analysis project Ga0131853, IMG submission 92764) | Labiotermes labralis P1 segment gut microbial communities from Petit-Saut dam, French Guiana - Lab288 P1 (version 2) (version 2) | ecosystem: Host-associated > Arthropoda: Insects >...
TCAGCCTACACAACACAACAAGTACTCGCTAGCTCCTGAAGATGGACGTATTAACGTCTGAAACATGTTGAGCAATATATAATAAAGCAAGTGTCATCTAGATGGTCAACCTTTATTCAAATACTGTTTACTGGTTTGTGTTCTGATGTAAACTGTATTACAATAAGCAGCAAACATCATAAAAATAAATACAGAAGTCAGATCACCTAATTACTCAATTCATTCAAAGAATATTACAGTGAATGCATAAAATGGTGGTTTCCAATAAAGCATGCACCACACATGCTGCTGCAAATTTTCATTCAACCCACATATTTGAGTACCAGATCAAACACAAAGAATCTAACTTACTGCTTGAAATTGGTACCATAAACAAACACTAACCAAAATATTATGTTACAACCACACACCTTTTCGTACTGCAGATGACCACATCCAGTCTGTGTAATGTCCTCCTGACAAGAATTGGTAAAGTAAGTAATTATTCGAAAATCACTGAATGCCACCCATTCCATACGCTGGACGAATGTGCGGCATGCTACACTGTCTATACTCTCACGTTTGTCTATCATACATGCCAGCAATACTCCAATCCCTCCTTTTGCTTTGCATCCCAGATTATCTTGGTCCTTGTCACAAACATGTTGTGACAATTCTTGTAGATTATCATCATGTATAAGATCCTCCAGGTGTTTCCATATTAAATGCTGACATATTTCATTTATGCTTGCCAGTTGGTTCTCCTACAAACAAAATAAAATGTTCACTATATTTTGTATTCTTGACGTTAAATAGCCTCACAGCTAATAAGTAAACATTAAAACCAACTTTCCAGCCACATAAGGCCAGTTACTATGACTTTACCCCAGTATGGAAATAAATACCCCTGTGAAAGTAGCTAACTCAGGTTGATTAAATCATGATTGTGAATCACTAAGATGTCCCGATTACACATATTCTAAATTTCATAAATTATATTCAAAAGAAGCCTGCAACCAAAGAGCGATTACATACACAACAGATCTAAAGTCATAAATCAGAAGACTCTAGATGGAAGGGTGAAAGAAAAGTCAAGATTGTAATGTTCTGGACAATAATTCAGCCCTTCAATAAAATCCAAAGCATAACATGCCTTCCTTGCAAGGATTCTGCAGGTTTGTGGTGCTGGCCTACTGCTATGATGTTGATTGTCTCAGCAGTGTTAAAGAAAATGCATGATCTTAATTTTACTTAAGACATTCTAGGTCCAACTCTGGAATTGGTTATCCCCAAACACACATTAAGAAAAATAGTCATATGACTTCTCAATACAAACTTCTTTCTCACCTTAACATCCATAATTACCTGAAAACTAACTATCCACATAGTGCACAGTCTTTATGAGAAAACAGACTAATTGGTCAAGACAACCCCTGTCTTCTAAGAAACACGAACATTCATTACCGCATTCACAAGACCTCACACATGTCTTTTGCTCGTGCAATTATGTATAGAATGCTATTTTTATACTTTTATAATGCAGGGAGGGGTTGTTTTTCACCTGCACCAACCAACTCTACATGACTAACATTTTACAGCTCCCTGTGACTGTTTATTCTATATATTTGCATCTGTCCTCCATATCTGAAGCTTATCTCCTCCATACTCAAACTAAGACAAGCCATGACATGGTGACAAGGGATTTATTATATCCATCAGGTAATTTTAAGTGTGAAAAAAAATGAAACATTACACATGAAACTCTCCAATAGTAAATGTCACTGAGGACTAGATGCAACAGTTCAATTTTTAAAATAAAAAATGTTATGTTACAATATGGCTCACCCAGTCACCATGAATGACTTCACAGACAAGTAGTTTTGCAAAGTATACATCACAAAAAAAAGGTTCCCAAAAGCTTGGTAAAAAATATCAATGTCAAAGAATGCTGACAGGCATACACAGTTTACTGGGGAAGTCTGGAATGTGGTTCAGTGCTAGACAAAAAAGAAAGTGTGACATCTTCTGATTTTCTCAGAAGAAGCACAATGTACATCAGCTGGGAATGTAGAGCACTAAAACAACAGATACTGGTGCTCTTAGAGCCCCCATGCACTTCATCAATCTCCTGTCAATGACTCTGTAGTTTGGAGTCTGGTGTGAAGCGAACATATGCATATTCACATGGCTTTTAAAAAAATTATAAATCCTGACTTATGTTCAATTATCAATAACATCAGTTGTCTGGGAATTAACAGAATAATAACAAATGTATGGTTTTCATGCAGGACAATGACACTGCCCACACAACTATTTCTAAGTCAGTGCAGTAGAAGAGTTACTCAGCTAATGGTTGATAACCCATCCACTAATGCCTTTTAAACCTCCAGGTCTGTGCCACTATGATTATTTGTGGGGATGACTAAAAGTGAGTACAAGTGAATCCTTATCCTTTGAAAGAAATGTCCCACAATGTCAGAAGAGAACATGATAGTATTTCAGGACAAAAGCTTGTCAAGTTGAGCACTGTTGAATGTCCAGGATTCTAGACATCATGTTAACAATGCCTGGCCTTGAATACAACCCTATTTAGGATCAACATACTGATTCATATTTTTTATAAGTACTGTACTTCACAAATCAAAACAATTTTAAAATATATATGTCTGCAGTCACATTGGAATATGGATCCTTTAAATCAGACTGCCAATAAACAAAAATCATGGAAGATTTCAGACTGGAACTGCAAAGTAAATGACAACTGGGCTCTTCTGGGTTCGCTGCATAACCCAGAGGAGCACAGTTCTCAGCAACCATAGGAAACTGACAAATATCTGCTCCATTCACACTTCTGGCATTCTAGCCAATGCAACACAAGTAACTTTTAACTAACAACACATAGTTAAATAACATTTAAAGAGTATTTCTGTGAATACAACATGTGCAAAAGAAAAAAGACTTTACTGCCAATACCAAGACTTGAATCAGTATATTTAATCTCCACAAAGTACTAGTCTCCTTCCTTTTCCAATGAGCTATGAGTGAATACGGACACTGAACTGCAATTTAGTCTTCATCTACAATTTGCCATTGAACCTAGTCACATGTTGTGAAATATTAATGAAATTTAATCCATGTTAATCTTCATATTAATCAGATATACAAGTGCCTTCCATGATAGGTGGGTCTGTTAGCAAAACATGGCAAATCCTCAGGTTGCTGATGGGGAAGACAGAACCCTAATTGTAGGGTAGCTGCAATACACTGAATAAAATGTTCCGAACAGCCGACAATGGGTGGTCCTACAGTTTCAGGGTTGGTTGAGGAACTAACGACAACTCACCATAAAAAATAATATGTTAGAAGTGCTTTACAAGCCCTTGGCCTTGGGTAGGTCTTTTGGAATGACCCACTCAACAAAAAACAGACGAGATTTTGACTTGAAATGTGAGGAGCCTGTGTAGGTCATGGTCATTGCAGACAGTTGCAAGAGAAATAGCAAAGTATTCATTAGATTTAGTTGGAGTAAAAGAGGTCGTATGGGACAAGAGCAGAACTGAATCAGCACAGCACCGCACTTTCAGAGAAGCAATGATGCTGAATGTTACATGGTGGCTACAAAAGTTAAGGACAGATTATCAATAAGAAGCAGCATACATATTTGATGTGGAAAGATTAAACTCAACAAGCTAAATGAAATGGAAGTTTGAGACGAGTATCAGTTTAAGATCTCAAACAGGCTTGCAGCTTTGGAGAACTTACATGATAGTGGGAAATAATGGGGTTTGGGAATATATAAGGGAGAATGTCAAAACCTCATGAAAAGAGAATCAAAATCAGTACAAATGAAAACAACATAAACCACATCTTCATGAAGAATGTTCAAAGGTTGTGGATCAAAGGAAGCAGGCTAAATTGAAATGGCTACAGGAGCCAAGCCAAATTAATGCAAGTAACCAGAATAATTCAAGTGTGAAACTAGTGGGTATTTCATGAACAAAAGAGAATATTTCGAAGGTAAAATTAATGAGCTTGAAACAAACAAAAGAAGAATACAAAAGATATGCACAGGGACATAAGTGAATTTAAGAAAGGTTGCCAATCTAGAACTTAGTAAAAGACAAGTGAGAATGGTGATCTGCTTGCAGATTTCAACACTATTTTGTACAGGTGGAAAACTCATTTCTGTCTGTTAATGAAAGTGGTGCTATGCAGACTGAAATACACACAACTGAGGCACTAATACCTCTGCCTAGTGCCTCTAAGCATGAGATAGTTATTGAAATGTAAGAATATACAAATCATCTGGCACTGAACAAATTCCAGTACACTGATTCAAGCAGGAGGTACAACAGTATGTTCTGAGGACCAATGCTAATTGGAATAAGGAAGACTGCCTTAACAGTGAAAGGGGTCACTCACATACCTATTCATAAGGGTGATGTCAGACCACAGCAATTAAGGTATATTACTACTATCAATTACATAAACAATTTCAGTCAACATTTATTCTGTCACAGTGGACTTGATATGTAGATGAAAAATCAGCATGGAGTTTGACATTAATGATCAACTACTTATCATATATACTGCATTCATCACATATCTGCAAAATATGAAATACAATGGGGCAGCACATCGGCTATTTACAAACTTCAATGGAAGCCTACGATTCAGTTCATGGGGAAGTTTCGTATAATATTCTGATTGTGTTTGTTATACCCAAAAAACGTGTTAGGTTGATACAAATGTGTTGAAACAAAACTTACAGCAAAGTCCAGACAGACAAACATTGGTGTGATATATTTCGTAATCTAAAGATAATATTTACCGTTACTGCTTTTCACCTCTACTTTGGAACATTCCATTAGGAAGGTACAAGCAAACAAGGAATGAGAGAAACTGAATGTGACACATTAGATTCTGGCCCATGCTGATGGTGGTAATTTACCGCTTACGCAGTAAATTACCACCATCTACATTAACTTGTTACAGCATAAGCTGTAACAAGTTAATCGGAAATCAGTGGTAACCCTATTCCCACATTTCTTTAGAGAGACCCGAGTGTCAAACCGATCTACATACTTTGCTTAGCTTATAGAATGTAAATTTACATCTCTGCACCATTACACAATCTAACATCATTGCTCACCAAAGAAAAAAAATCTGTTATCAATGTTAATTACGTAACACTAACCTTATATGATTGAATACACTCCAAAACGTCCAAGTCATCACTTGTTGGATTCAAGTTTCCACACAACCTTTTAAAATCTACCGCACAGTCCTTTTCCTCAATCAATCGTGGTTTCGTGGCACTTCGTTTAGTTCTACTTCCATCTCTCAAATTTAAAACGTCATTTAAATTACTCCAATCCCTCTCATTCCCTCTTCCATTTTCAGCACCAACATGTCCAAGTGCTAAGTTAAACGTACAAAAGAACGCTAATAAAATATAAGTGACTATTTTACACATCTTCACTATTCTAAACACTTAACCTCTTCCAGTCCTTTCCTTACAGGCACTGCATGCACTACGTATTAATCTGCGCTTCATGCCCATATCAGCTCAAACCATGGATCAGTTTAAACATCACGTCACAGATAATCCAAACGAAGTTAACACGGTCATTAGTCACCTCACACGCTCCGTTTTGATATCCGCCTTGCCTGCGAAGTTTCAAAACGAAAGATAAGATTGAGCATGTGTGGTGTCAAAACATCAGACTTAGTGTCCCTGTACCGTCTTAGGTTTGGCTTGAAGGAAATCTGTCGGAGCCTGATTTTTTTGTACGTGTACAGGCAAGTCAGCTAGCAAGTCTGAGCGTGTGTGGAGTTCTACGAATTTACTCTCAGTTTTGTGTTGTTTCTACCCGACGCTTAAATGAAGGGATTATGGTTGATCTACGGACAATGTCTCGCGAATTTCTAACCGAATTCATTCACATGTATCGCGAATATCTGTGCTTGTGGAAAGTTAAAAGCAAGGAATATTCTGATAGAACCTTGCTTACGAACATTTGACAACAAAGTTGAAAGAGATTGATTCCGACGTCAACAAAGAAAAAATATGCCAAGAAAATAAATTCCTTAAGAAGTGCCTTTAGAAAGGAATTAAAGAAGGCAAATGACTCGAAGACGTCTGGCGCAAGGGCCGACGATACATACGTGTACACACCGAGCTTGTGATATTTCCAAGAACTGTTATTTCTTACTGGCCAGGAAGTTCCGAGGAACCTGAGGGTACAAATCATGGAGAGGTAGACAACAGTCGGTCAAGTTCTAGACCTATAATATGCAAATAAAATAAAAACACTAGTTAAACATTTTTACACTAGCCCAAATGTCGTAAATCTTAATGTGTATTTTTTTAAGGTTGAAGATGACAGTGACGGAAATGCAAGTGATACGAGTGCTTCGCAGGTAGACCGTTCGCTATCAGGCGAGAGATCTTCAACGCAGTCAGTAAGAAAGAGAAATAAGGCTGGTCGTTGTGGTGAAGTATTAGATCTGGTTGCCAAGAAACTGCAGTCCAGCAGTGAAGGGAAATTTTCTGCATACGCTAAATACATTGCGCAAGAATTAGAAACTTTCCCTAAGGAAATGGCAATGTATTGCCAAAGGGTCATTAATGAAGCCATATTTGAAGCTCAGATGGGTTCATTAAATAGAACGTCACGTGTAATTACAGAACCACTTTATTCGATACCACCGCAACAGTTGACAGACCAACCAACAACATCCCATTTCTCTACTGTGGAGTACTCCGCTGGAATTTTTTTAACACTTTCAGGAGTAATATTCCAGTTATCTGACTTTTTTGGTAACTAATGCATTTTATAGTTACACCATTTACAGAATAATATGTACACTGAAAAATAATTATTGATTATAGAATAATATGCATAATGAAGTACTCCACAATTTAGCAGATAATCCTGTTTTACCACTGTATTTTTCCTTCCTCATTAAAGTAATGTAAAAAACTTCCCTCTTAAAGCTCTGCCCTCTTCACCGGCATGTCTGTTGTGTTCTCGTTGTAATGGGGTCAAAATATCACTTTGCTCTTCTTTAGATTCATCCTGGACGTCCGCGGCGTACGAACTGCACGAGCAACGCAAAAAGTTGTGTAAAACACAACAGGACAAGACAGCTGTTTCTATTCTGTCCAATTTTAAACTGATTTCAGTACGAAAAACTCGGAATATTGATGCCGTTATCCCAAACGTATTTTCTATGTCCCTCCGGGCTCGTGACAAACGGTAATTAAAAACCCTACGTTCATTAGTAAGCTGTTTTTGACTGAAAGGCCGTAGTAAGTCTTTACGTAAAGCAAAGGCCTCAACCCCTACAAACACATATGGCAGATCGCTTGTACTGTTATCAGGTTTCCTTGGTAAGGAAAGATTAAGTTCTTCATGCAATATTCTTTCGTAAAATTTAGTATTCTCAAAAACTCCTCCATCCGAGACACGACCATTCGTTCCGATATCACAGTAAAATAATTAATAATTTGTGTTAGCGATAGGCTTCCATCCAATGCACCACCATTCGTTCCGATATCACAGTACAAGAATTCACAATTTGCATTCGCGATATACTTCAACACCAAACTGTTGAAACCTTTATAATTCCAGTTGAATTACCCGTTTCCTTTTGGTGGAGTAATTTTCACGTGCTTTCCGTCAACGGCGCCCAAACAATTAGGGAAATCCTATTTTCGTTCAAATTAATTTCCTACGTGTATCCATTCACCTTCCGTTGTAGGAAACTGAAACAAAATAAACAATTTTTTTTTGTTCAGCATCTGACGTAGTTGTATGCTGTTTTAAGTATTTATAAGCATTTGTTAAGAAATTTAATTTACTTTGAGATAGTCTTTCTTCAGCACCTCATAAATTACTGCACAGGTTTCAGGAATACTCCGAGAGCTTGGTGTGAGATTGCAGCGGAGAATTTCAGGTCTTCGTAGCTTCTTCCTGTAGCTAACAATCGGAGGGTGACACTGAGTCGTTCCTTTTGTGTGATAGCACGTCTCATAACACCGTCGAATTTTCTTATGCGCGGCGTTACTTTCTGAAGAAGTTTTAAATACCCTTACGAATCCAGACGTAAATAATTGTACCAATTACCGGGTTCTAACTTCAGTTCTTTCAGGAGATTTATGTGCGTGAGATTATTTCGTTTCAGAAGCCAGTCCTTCACCCATTTCGACCTAAATTTCCTCTTTTCCCCAAGTTTTTACTTTAAAGCTAATGTTACTGCAGTACACATCAGAAGCTCCTCAGACAACATATTCAATCACGGCTAAGCAACAACTGAGACAAAAACGGGCAGTACGAAGGAACGTCTATGTCCGTCATCGTGTTCCATCTTACTTTGTTTTGAAACTGCACAGGCAAGATGGAGATCAAAACGGCGGTATTTAGAGTTTAATACCATCGCTTTCCTTATGTTCAACATCAGTGATCCATTCTGCCACCAGGAAATCTTTCCCGCGACTGGAAAGATCCCTGTCAATGCCAAGTGTGTCAACTGGACGTGAAATTTTGTCTCTGACATGGATGAAAGAACATTGATTGTGGATGATTTAGGGTAGAATATTTTGGTGCGGGTGATACGAAGAGACAGGAAAACTGAGGCACAATATTAAGGAATCTATATCTCAGGCCTTCATAGCCTGTAGAGGGACAACTTTATTTCACAGCACAACACTGAACACGAAACTTGAATTGTCATCTTCAGTTACAATACACATTTCTAAAATTTATGTAGAAGGACGTTTCATTATTATTAGGTAAGCTTAATGTGTGATCGGACAACACTGTTGGTGGCTCAGTATACGTTCGGAAATTAACGTGTAGCGTGAAACTTCTTGGGCATACCTTCTATTTAATCAACAGCAAAAGCTTAAGACGTGTACAGGGTTGTAGGCTACTGGACATAATATGCACGCTTCATTTTCCTCTACAAATTTTGTCAGCAAATATTTCTGCTCGTGTAAGCCTTTTTAACGAGTTATTCTCGAGGGCGAACAGAAACTTTTGTAGACCTCCGTGTAAAATGTGCATTATATTTGTGTGGTTTTGGTGAGATCTGCAATATGTATACTACATTGTTTTAAATTTTCAAATATAAAATTTACTTAAAGTCCGTTAAGCGCTTCTTGATTTGTAGCATGCGAAAGGACTGACGGATAGGAATGACGAAGTCAATTGGCGCATTTTTACAATTTTTTTTGTAAATATTAAAAAAAAATTAAATAGAAGATTAGACGAAAAGAGGAACGTGTAGGCCTGCAGGACACTGTGTCAGGAAAGAGGTGAACCGAATTTAGACACGGGACCACAAATGGCAGGAATTTATACAACGACCTTGTGGAGTGTCCGTAGGCTTGCTCGACAGCGAGAGGACTATCTGGAGCCGATGATTTTAGGTTGCGTTTTAGGCCTTAAATAATGATTACTTTATCCAGATTTTGATGCTGATTATAAAGCGACCGATACTGTATTTTTACGGATGATGTTCTGCCTACTACTGATTTAAAATGACGTATATGACGCGTTGAAGGTCAGCGCACATTACACCGAATCAAAAAGAAGCGTAAACAAAGGTCCCAAATGGATTTATGACTTAGTTACGGTGAGAGGAGACTCAGAGAACACTGCGGACTGCGTCCATTTCATCCCTTTTCTGACAATTGTAAATTTGTTTTAAACCCCCCTTCGTTATCTGTTGAATAAGAAGTTTTTGTTAAAATTACCAATATTTAATTTTAACAGAGTGCACATAATTCCGTTAAACGTAAAAATGATCTAATAACACTGCGGTCTACACTAGACGGCTGTGCCGCCTCTGAAGTTAGGTATCACCAACATCAGACTGTTTGACGCCAATACAAGTAAATGAAAAAACCTAGCAATGGTTGACAGCTCTGTGATGTATTACAACACGCTGGGAGCGAACACAGACCTTGAACTATTTAACCCAAGAACCGAGTTTCACACTCATAACAACTGTACTGCTGCATACTCTCCTGTAAATCAACAACTTTCTACACTTGCGAATGAGTGGGTGCGCATAGGAGGTATCTGTACCACGTCCGTGTGAAAGTTCATGTTCCATTATGACTTTTGAAATAGAAGAGAATTAGCACACTATCAGCATTAAAATGTTGAAATTCATTGGAAGAGTGGTAAACATTTGAAGAATAAATTGCTATGGTGAAACAGCCCAGTATGTGACAAACATACAGAAATATGTTTCTGACACATTACCCTTGGTAATGCCTGGTAAAACAAGGCTATGCAAAATCTGACCTCATACATATGATAGCAATTGTTTTAATAACTGTCTGATGCCATTAAGACTACAACAGTTTCTTTCCACATTACTTACAATGTTTTGAACCCTCCTGAATATCATTATAACAGGTGCCCAAAAGAAAATTTCTGTTCACAGTATATCTTATCTACCATTTGATCAAGAATAGCATTCAACTTAATTCCCAAAACACTCATAAAACAGCAATTTGTCATAACCCACCAATCGAGTTCTACAGGTGACAAAAAAAACTTGTCCAAGCCTTAATAGACCAGCAATTAAGCATGTTTCAGTAGTAGTTTCATTTTCAGGGTCAAAAAGTTAATGCAGTATCCTCTGACTATTTGACCCTGAAGATGAAAATACTACAATCCTTCAAAACCAGTTTTAATGCATGACATATTTTTGTCTCTACAGCAAATTATTTCCAGTTGAAACAAACAACACTATTTCTATATTTTCATGATAAAGCTACACTGTTTTAATCCTTAGTGGGCCGAACCTTGGTAACTACTGCACGTATCCAATGCCACAGCATAACAGGCCAGACTTGAATCTGCAAAGACAAGGTAAAGCAGTCCCATTACAGGCCTGGACAGGCCCAAAGGGTTCCAGGAAGTTAAGGCTCCCAGATTTCATGACACGGCACAGGATGGTGGTAGGTTGTCAGTCTTACACACCGGCTGCCTGAGGAAATACTCCTGGTACTCATTTCTGTCAGAGGCTAAGTTGACCCCAGGGCCATAGTGCAATCGGAAGGATTTTATGTCAATGAAAAATCCACTGACACCCGCTGGGATCAAACCAGTGACCTTCCGATTTGTAGCACAGCACCTTAACCACTGTGCTACCGTGGCAAAGAAAAGTTCCACACTAAAAGTAAAGCACAAATTTTTCTGGAAATATTTATCATTATGCAGTTTTCTTATATCCTCTCCAGTTTGCTATACTGTAAATTATCAAGTTCCTTCATAAAACTGAAAGTAACAGTGATGCACCTGGACATTAATTTAAAGGCAATTTATGAAACACAACGTTTCATTGTGTTTACAAAAGAACAGAACTGGGCTCAGTGCAGTCAGCATTCTTATGTTATATTTCTCTGAGACCCACTATTATACTCTCCTCCCAGCTACATATTTTTCTCCTGAATGGTCTTCTCTTTAGGGTTCTTGTTTAATATGTTCAGCATGCTTGCTACACAGGTTCCACTCTTATCCTTCTTAATATTGTTACCCTATTAACACAAGAAGCTGGAGGACCAGTACAAAATTATTTATTTCTAAGCAACATATTATGTGGGAATATAAATAGCAAGTTTCACACAAAAGAATTGTCTAGTGAAAGGGTACGTAATAGCTTCCAATTTCCCTCCTGCTAGATCTGAACTCAAAAGACGATTGTTGTAATTTATTTGATGACCTTCCAACACAAGCCTTTTATCCATAGTTTTGAAATTTACCCAGTACCTATGATGAATGACATACTGCAAACCATACCCATAAAAAATCTACAATTTAATTTGTTTATATTTAAAAAAGACCAATCTTGTGTGAATTCATGTCTGCACTGATCACCAATCCTTGATTAGGAGCTATCTGCACAAGTACATAGCAGCTATGGTTAAACAAGAACAAAAATTATGCCCTGTACAACCAATAAAGTAATGAAGCTAATTACTTTTTGCAAGGTCAAATTTTGTTATTTCCAGCAGTGGAATCACATCATTGTTGTAAGATGAGCCCAAAAAGTACCTGGGAATGTTGTCAAATGTTAGTGTTACACATAAGCACTACAAGCACAGTTGTGAGGAAGCAGAAATTAAAACAGTTTCTTGGACAAATATAGATAGGAATATATTTTTAAGCCAAAACGGGAGGAATCCAAACAATTTTTGGTATTTAGAAGTATAACACAAAAGGAGAAAATACAATACCAAGAAGATTATTGTCACCAAATATTCAGGTGTGATTTGGCCTATGAAGCTAAAAGTAAAGATAAAGTTGGAGAGGTTGTCTAGAAGACCCAAACATGCTGCCATTCAGTCTCTGTTTGCAAGCTGTGTAGAACAGCCTGAACATATTGGCTGACCAGTTTTTCTGTTGAAGAATGGACTGGAATAATGAGTTTGAGCCCTTTATGGTCCCGATGTATGTACCCCATTGACAGGCCCTTTGTGCGCTTCAGACTGATGTCAACGTCATGGCAGCATTGTTCCTTTAATAAAGTTCCAGACTGCCCTCAGACTTAAGACTTCTAACATCCTCAGAGTCCAAGAAAAATGAACTCAAGTAGTATGTCTGAATATTGTTAGCGTTTCACTCACACACAACACATGAGCTGAGGTTTCCTCCTCAGCTCCTACACCTGGGATTCTCAATAAGCCCCACTATGTAGGGATGTCTTCTCAGGGTGTTATGCCCAACAAGAAAGCCAGTAACTACCCTACATTGCATCTTATTAAAGGAGAGCAGCCTAGTCTCAGCAGCAGGACTAGGCCCCAAGACAAGTTCTCAAGCCTGTCTCCGAACACAGGTAAGACCCAGCCACATTGTCATGTGTTGATTACAGAGCCAGCACTCAATCATTTTCTTTATATTCTGCCTTGAGGCCAGGAAGGCCAGTTCCAGCACAGCAAACTGGTGTGAAGTTCATTCCCTTGCAAGATCAGCAATTTTATTTCCATGTATCCCAGAATGTAAAGGGACTCAAAAAAAGAGTCCCACAGAATGGTGGGCAGAAACGTCATTGGCACTGCCATACCAACAGGGACATTGTTCTAGCAGCCTAAGGTGCTTTCAAAGCTGCCTGCCTATCACAGCAAATACTAATGTATTTCTCAAGTCTAGCATTCATTTGAATTTCATAAGCAAAGGCCAAGAGCGCAAATATCTCGGTTCTCTTTAAGAAAGTTGGTAGTTTATAATCCGATTGTATATTATTTGAGCAACCAACTGGATGCTACCTGCTATTTACGCAGTGAACAAAACATCGTTACTTGTCCACAACTATGTAACATTCTAACTGAGCATGAAATAAGTACACATGATGTCCAGTACCTGTATTGGATGGGGGGGCATTTTCTGTGATTTCTATATACACCACCAGTTCTCTAAAATGGGGCACAATGAAACTGATTGTTAGAGCCAAAAATATCCATAAATATTGCAGGACATTGCATGGAAGTTATTCAAAGTGCCTGAAGACATCTGGTTTCCCTTGGTATAAAAACTACATTGTACCATTATTTTTAAGACTTCAAAACACTGTTAAGGCTAACTGTTCTATAAATCCCAAATAGAATGTGTGCTGGCTTCACTAAAAACAGGATGATCCACGAGATGTGTGACATAAAACTATCTTTAATGATTGATGATTTTCTGCAAGTTGATAAGAAGAAGAGCCATCTGTCCAGATGCCTTTTAACAAAGGCATATGAAGAGGAAGTACCAATTGCTGTGGCAAAATATAATGATCTAAAAGTGTGTAATGATCTGACAATGCCAATAAAACATAACACCTTTTACAAAAGCCTCAAAAGAAGTGCAACTGTACCAAATGTGTTGCCAAAGCCCCATATGGAAAAAACCTTGATTTATTATATGTGCTTCTTTAAAACTGCTCAAATATATAGTGATTTTTCAATTTGTATGTTTAAAAGTATTCAAAAAATAAACAATGTTAAAAAATGTTACGTATTGCGCCATCAGAAATTATACAATCACTACGTCTTTTGATATAAACTGTTTAAATAAATAAAGCTTTGCCATTCAATTGTTGCAGAAACATTGCCTTAAAGTCAATGTTATGACTAAGCATATCATGAATGTACATTCATGTTAGTACATATGGTTCCAAAATCACCAGTGTGAGCAGTCTCCTTATGCATGCATAGATTCAAAACATACTAGAAACTTACATGAACAATTTACTTAGTCCTTTATTTGTAGGTATTACAGGAATGAAAAACATGATTTTTCATAAAGACACAAATTTTCAAGGCAATCTCAAAATATCCAAATTTGTGCATTCATTAGGCACAAGGTCCATGATATGATAAAATTATTCAAACATAAAATGTATGTTTTCACATATGAGATCCAATGTTCTAGAGAACACTCTCTTTTCAGTGTTCGCATGACAAAGCACAAATTTCACTTGTATCTACCTGCAAACCAGCATGATGGTAAGAAACAGAAGAATTACCATGTTTCAACTTACATACTTTCTTAAATGTAACATTTAATTTCATATGCCCATAATATTTGAGAAGGCTAACAATACATGAACTCAGTGGTTGATTAATCACAAGATGGTTTCAGAAATTTAAATTTCTTTGTCGTTTGTTCATTGTCACATTCTTGCTGATTTCTGTGATCTCTCTTACTGCTGAATCTGCGATTAATTGTGCCAACCAACGTGTTATAACGATTTGCCATTTCATAATCTGAAACATCTTTCTCCTTCCTTGCCACTTTCAAACGATCAGCTTCTTGTTCTAACTGCATGATTCTTTCAATCTCTGGATTCATGCCGTGAAAGGAAAGTCGTCCATCTATCAGGTTTTCACATGGCACAAAACTGGGTTCAATTATATATTTACACCTGAAAGATAAAACACAAATTACAACTAAATTACACAATTATAATTACCAACTTAGCAATTACTGGCCTCTCAAAAATTGTTCCACAAACTTAATATCCTAGTTTTTGCACAAGCTTTAAAAATATGTTTGAAGTTCAGTCAATCTGCATGTTTTAACTCCAAAACTTTTCCATTAATGTAAATTAAATATGGTACCAATTGTCAATAAAGGTCAAGTGAAATGGGTTTTGGTCCACATTACTGACACACAGTGTGTGCAGAATTTCATGCAAACAATATATTCATTGAAGGCTTCAACTGAACCAATTCAACTGATTCATTGATAAAATATATACCGTATAATCCCAACAATACTGGCACATTACCCACAGGGTCATGTGATTTTGTAACCAGCTTGCACTATCTGCCTTCAAACAGCTGAACAGACAACACTCTTCTCCTACAAGTGCAATTTAAGTTGCAAGAATGACTTTATGGATACATTTCCAAATTTACTTTCATTGACAAAGCCTCGTTTCACATTAATGGATATGTTACCAGACACACCAGCAGAATATGGGAACTAAAAATCTCCATACCCATACTTTCCATGAAAAACTGTAACATTCCTAGCAGTATGATATGGCATCCCATAAAAGAGAAGTCAGTCCCATTTTCTTCATAGAAATGATAACAGCAGAATATTATCAAACTAATTATGAATTTCAAAATCTTGTTGAAGTTCATGAAGAAGACTTCAATAAAGTGTGACCACAGCATGTGGAGAAAATTGAACATTGCTAGTGATGAGAAAATACTGTCACAAAAATACTATTTCTTGAAAACTGTGACCCCTCAATCTCTGCATCTAACACCGCTAGATTTTTACTTCAGGGATTTTCAAAAGACAATGTGTAAGAAAAAACCTGCATGCATTAGAACACTTGAAACAAAATAATGAGCTGCAAAATTCAAGCATTATTAAAGAAGCTCTTTACTGGACTGCATCCATTCCTTTTCATTCTAGTTGAACACACACAAGTAGTATCTGTTGTTGTTGTTGTCCTCCTTCTCCTCCTCCTATAGCACAACAGCCTTGTCTCCTGTACACAGCCTGTCCACACTTTTCTATCCACTGCTCCTATTTTCTAAATTTCTTATACCCAGTATACCAAAATCATGTTCAATATTCTGCTGCCCAAACTGTTTCCATTTTGACTTGCTATTCCCAGGCTTGTTTAAGGGGAGCTGATTGTGATATAGATCACTATCTGGTGATTGCAAAGGTTAGGGAAAGATTAGCGGTGGTAAAAAGACTGCACAGAGGTTCGACAGGCAAAGATTTAACCTGAGGAAGCTAAATGAGCTGGTGGGTTAGGAAACAGTATCAGATTGAGATTACAAATAGGTTTGCAGCTTTGGAGAACTTGAACAATGACGAGGACGTAAACAGGACTTGGAAGAACATTAAAGAGAATATCCAAACCTCAGCGAAAGAGAGTCTAGGTCTGCACAAATTGAAGCAGCATAAACCCTGGTTTGATGAAGAATGCTTAGGTTTTTTGGATCAAAGGAAGCGGGCTAAAATGCAATGGATACAGAATCTGAGCCAAAACAACATAGATAATCTGAACAATTAAGATGTGAAGTTAGCAGACATTTCAGAAACAAAAAGAAGGCATATTTGAGAGCTAAAATTGAGGAACTTGAAACTAACAGTAAGATCAAAAACATTAGGGACTTGTATTGGGGCATCAATTACTTTAAGAAGGGGTACCAGCCTAGATGTAATATAGTAAAGGATGAGAAAAGTGACTTGGTTGCAGACTCCCACAGTATTGTGGCTAGGTGGAGGAACTATTTCTCCCAGCTATTCAATGTGCATGGGGATAAGGATGTTGGGCAGGCAGAAATACACACAGCAGAACCACTAGTACCTGAGCCAAGTGCCTCTGAGGTTGAGATGGCAATCGACAAACTAAAGAGTCACAGATTGCCAGGTATTGATCAAATACTGGCAGAACTGATTAAAGTGGGAGGTAGAACAATTTGCTTGAAGATTCATAAACTTATTACTTCTATTTGGAAGAAGGAGAAACTTACTGAAGAGTGGAAGGAGTTGATCATAACACCTATTCATAAGAAAGGGGATAAAACAGATTGTAATAATTATAGGGGCACACACTTTGGCTACCACTTACAAAATTTTATCCAACATTCTGCTCTCAAGGTTAATTCATATGCGAAGGAAATTAATGGGGATCAATGATGTGGTTTTCGATGAAACAGGTCGACTATTAATCATATATTCTGCATCTGCCAAATACTTGAGAAAAAATGTGAATACAATGGAGTTCATCAGCTCTTTATAGACTTCAAGAAAGCTTATGATTCAGTTAGGAGGGAGGTCTTATATAAGATTCTCATTGAGTTTGGTATCCCTAGGAAACTTGTAAGGTTAATAAAGATGAGCCTGACTGAAACATATAGACGCTCTATCACCATTGCTTTTCAACTTTGCTTTAGAGTACGCCATTAGGTGGGTTCAGGTAAAAGAGGATGGCTTGACACTAAATGGTACACATCAGCTGCTGGCTTATGCCGATGATGTTAATATATTGGGAGGAAGTATACATACTCTAAAGGAAAATGCAGAAGCTTTAGTAGCTGCTACTAGGGAGATTGAACTGGAAGTAAGTGCGGATAAAACTAAGTAAATGGTCATGTCTCGAGATCAGAATGCAGGACGAAATCACAGTGTAAGCGTTGATAATAGTACTTTTGAGAGGGTGGAATAGTTTAAATATTTGGGAACAACTATAACAAATCAAAACTCTATTGCAGAATAAATTAAGAGCAGATTGAGGTTAGGAAATGCTTGCTATCATTTGGTGCAGTATCTTTTGTCTTCTAGGTTGCTAACCAGAAATTTAAAGATTAAGATATACAGAACTATAATTTTGCCTGTTGTTTTGTATGGTTGTGAAAATTTGTCACTGACATTGAGGGAGAAAAGGAAGCTGAGGGTTTTTGAGAGTACAGTGTTGAGGAGAATATTTGAACCTAGGAGGGACGAGATAACGGGGAAAGGATGAGATTGCATAATGAGGAGCTAAATGATTTGTACTCCTCACCCAATATTTTGTGGGTGATAAAATCGAGAAAAATGAGATGGGCTGGGCATGTGGCGCATATGGGTGAGGAGAGTGGGGTGTATAGGGTCTTGGTGGGGAAACCAGAGGGAAAGAGACCACTGGGGAGACCTAAGCGTAGATGGGTGGATAATATTAGGATGGATCTCCAGGAGGTGGGATGTGGGTATATGGACTGGATTGGGCTGGCCCAGGACAGGGACAGGTGGCGGACACTTGTGAGTGCGGTAATAAACCTTTGGGTTCCATGAAATGCAGGGAATTTCTTGACTAGCTGCAAACCAGTTAGTTTCTGAAGAAGGACTCTGCACCATGGAGTAAGTAAGTAATTCCCAGACTTGTCTTCAGGTTTTGAGACATATGACATGAAGATGAGATGAAAGCCCCCCCCCCCCCAACTTTCAACCTAGGTCTCTGTATTTATGACCCCTGGAGACAAAGTGGCCCTGCTATACCCCCCAGGCAACTGGTAGCTCAGTTCCTTGGGAAGACCACCTCTTGTACTCACAATAATTGCGGGCCCCCAAGGCAGTGGTACTGTTATTCTATGTATTTGTGTGCCTACTAAATGAAAGTGTGCCTCATCTCTGAAACAAAATAGCAATGGTTCCACCTTCACCACCACAGAATGCCTTAAAAAAAAACAGTTTTAGAACTGCACTCTCAAAACACAGTGTGTCTCATGCTGTTACTGTGCCTCTTGCATATTTGTATGGTTTTATATGTACCCACGTAAATGGATGACTTTGGTACACAGGCTTGTCATAGGAATGGTCTTAGATATTTTTATGGGGATGCTTCAGAACAAGCTCTGATATTATTTAGGGTTTCTCAGTATACAGTCCATTCAATTCTGATTCAGCTCTAATGCAGAAACTGTCTGAAATCTGTTCACCATTTGATGTAGGGTTTTTCAAGAAAGTGAAATACGAGGTATCTTTCAATGTTTCTGTGATACACTTTAAAAGACTTCTTGACCAAAACATGTTCAAAGAATAAAGACAGTGTGTGTTACATTGTACTTCATCTTCCAAGATCTCTTCTATGACCACGTAGACTCTGGAAATTATGGCAGCAAGCTGCTTCAAATTATGAGCAGCCATTTACCACTCAACATGGCATATTTTTTTATATTTATTTATTTACTGCAATTGGGTTGTTACCCGGTGGCAGTGGTTATTTTATATGTAAACAAAACATGAAATCGGTTACTACTAGATTTAAGTCGGGAGGGCTACATGAGAAGCATGTAGTGGCAACTTGGAATCTTGGGAACCATCCCAGCATTTGCTTATAGACACAGGGAAACCAAGAAAAACCTGTGTCAAGATGGCTGGTCGCAGGACCTTCCGAGTACTGACTTCTAGCCAGCAGTCCGGCATCTAAAGTATATATATATAAAACAATGCACACACAGTACAACAAATACACATAAGATGACAGCAATACACACAAGACAACTACAACAATACACATGGCCAACCAACAACAATTACACACAAGACAACTTAAAACTAGCAACAATACATGCCAGACAAATTAGAATACAACATGTACAGAAGGTAAAAACACCCAAGTAAGAGAGTACTGTGTTCAGCTTATTGTAGTTTTTTTTCAAATCATTAATTCACTTACGCTTTCACTCCAGTCCTTCACTTCTCATCACTTACTACTCCTATAAACCTTTTCCATAAAGACTCGTTCCCCCCCTCCCCCTTCCCTACACTGCGCACTTCACTTCGCCTCATTCCACTTTACTTTGCTTCGTTCACTTCACTTCACTTTACTGCACTTCGCTACCCTCCACCTTAGATAACTTTTCACTTCACTAGACACCGCTTCTCTACACTTTTCAATGATTTCCAGCACACTTTACTTCCTTTTAATTCAACTCAATTATCACTTTCCTTACCCTCTCTTTAAAAGTTATTGGTTTGCAGGGGAGAATTCCTAACACTTCTGCCGGCATCATATCCCGAAGACTTGAACCTTTGTCAGCATTGCTGTCAGAACTTCAGATCTTGTAAAAACACACCCTTTATCATGCAGTACTGGTAACAATCACATTGGCACGTGAGTTCCAAGATATTACAGTCCCCACTAATGTCACTAAGGCATACAAATTTTATTTAAATTTTTCCAGTAGAGTGTACATTTATGAAATTTAATGATTAATGGCTTGTAACTGCATGTTATCAATGGTGGTAGTTACATGGCTACGTTTTTGCTGCTCTTGCAATACAGATGTCCAGTCACTCATATCAGCATTAATGGAATTTTTAAAAGACCTTCCCATAAGCTAGTCTAATTACAAAGATGGTTTCTTGTACTGTGTGCATGATATAAAAATTTACACATATATTACACAAATTTGTCTACTGCTACATGATCCCCAGCATTTTCTAAAATGTTTAAGATTCAATAGTGCCAAAAAATTACAACACCACAGGATAAATTATTTCTTTTCCTGCATCACAAATGTGCAAGATTGCAAGTAAACAGTAGGTGTTACGTGCACCCACTTTCTGAACTCACACTCCACGTTTCATGTCCTCTGTAATTACATCTGAAAACATAGCCTGGCTCTCTTCAGCATCTTGTTCTCTCTGTGCCTTTTCCTTGCTTCTCTTCATGAACTGCAAATATAAAAAATAATTACTGCAGTCTTGATAAACATCCACCCTCTATGGTTCTAAATGCAGGATAACACAAAGATGACTGACACTTTTTGAGACACAATAATATTTTATACAATAAAAACAGGATAAAAGGAAATGTACCATTTTAAGTACAAAGCAAGCAACTTATTAATAATTTATTACTTTTGACAGACAACATCTTGAAGGTGGCCTCCTTCATTTGCAACACACTGTCTTAATTTGCAAAAGTGTAAAAAAAAACTCTGCAAATCTCATGATTTAAAGTCGCAATGTCATCTCGAATAGCATGCTTCAGTTCCTGCAATGTGTGCGGGCAATTCCAGTATACAAATTCTTTAAAGTATCCCCAGAGGAAGCAATCTCGGACTCGGAGGTCTGGCAACCGTACAAGCCATGGGATACCCTACACATGAAAATGGAATTTGTCACTCATTATCACATTACATACTCTACCAAACCATTGTTACTGAACAGGTTTTGAAATAGCATATCATCATCTCTTTTTCAGCATGCAGACTCTGCCCCCCATCATAGGGCAAAAGTGCATTATGCAATGTGTCAGTTGGCTCTGCGCAACCAGTATAAAAACATTTTTCACAGCTCAACACATTATATTTGCTACTATTATGGTCACAGAAGACCTGGAAAGGATATGGAAGTGCCCACAGCCTATTTTAAGGTATAGTTCCAACACATGTCTACAGCGAGAAAGGAGAAAAGAAAAACCTCAGGATAATCAGTTTCTACACTCAAATTTCAACTGAGACCTTATGAGCACCAGTGTGATATTTGGTCCACAGTCTATGTGATACAAGCATCTGATGATAAGCACAACATGATGGTACAAATTATAGTCACTTATGCTTAACCTTCCATATTTTCATGAAAAAAGAAATCTTTTCTATATGGGTGCTTCTGCATCCTCATTTTTTTAAAAATAATTTCTCAATGTACTGGCATACAGCTTGTAGTTGTTTAACTCTCTACACAAAAACAAAGAAAAATTAATATTTACTCTTAAGGGAAGCAACTTTCAAAGCCACTAGAAGCTACATTTATGCTCTAACATAAATCAGCTCCAGCAACAACCAACTCCTTGACTGGGTTGAGGGGGGGGGGGGGTTTAGTAGAGCTGCTCAGGGACAGAGTGGAGAATATAAAATACTACCCCTGCAGCCAATCACACCCAGGCTGTCTGGAAATACAGTATTGCCTGTAGCCATGTTGCCATAATAACATACAGATACCTATTTTATCCTCAACTCTACAATAATATGGGATCTTAATTTGAAATTTTAACTACTATTTTATGTGTTTATTATTTCTTTATTAGGAATAATAGCTAATTCATGTATTTTTTAGGCAAATTGTGAAGTACACCCACTGCCATAGCACACCTTTCCAATTACATACTTCTGTTTTCTACCTGATGATGGTCCAAAGAATGACTGAAACTTGTTGTAGGCAAGTAAAGAAAGGAATGTACAGTGTTGAAGTGTTGTGTTTAATGGATATAAATGGATACTGACTAACTAGCCCAACAGGAAAATGTTACCTAGAAATAAATTATTCACCTCAGATATAGATACCTAACTACAAATTTTCCTTAACAGAACACTCATAACCAGACTAAACAGACTGAGAGGGGAGATTTTACATATTTACATACTTTTATTTTTTGAACATCAATTTTTTAACACTGCAACCATTATATACTAATAAACATTACAGTGAGATTTTAATCCAGTGCAAATTTTATGCCGGTGAAATTTGCTTACATTTCTGTAATGCCAAATGGCGTGAAGATGACCATTGTGGTTGAAATATATAGCCATGCACAGTCAAACAATTTAATAAAGTACTCCAATTATTATATACCCCTGCTTTGCACATTATTATATGCGGGGACCCCTGCTTTGCACATTATTATATGCGGAGACATAAATATAAATTACTTAGTAGAAAATGAACAAAAACGACAAGTCAACAATTTATTACTGATGTATAACCTAACAGCCATTGTAAATTTCCCAACTAGAATTAGTAATAAATCAGCATCTACTATAGACAACTTTTTCATGGATATATCTTGCCTTGAGGATTTCTCGGTAACTCCATTTCCAAACGACTTGTCAGATCATGATGCGCAAATTTTAGTATTCAAAATCCCAATACAGATCCATCATGACAAAACAAAACTCATAAGGAAAATAGACAAGCACACACTTTCTGATTTTATCTACATCTTAAGCAATGAAACTTGGGATAGTGTTTTTGATGCTACAGATGTGAACCTTATGTTTAACTCACTTTTGAACACTTATTTAAGAATATTTTACTCATGCTTTCCTCTTAAAAAAACTAGGAGTAGTAAGCACAACAATAATTGGATAACTTCAGGAATTAGAACCGCCTGTAAAAGAAAAAGAGAGTTATTCTCATTAACTAGAAATAGCAATAATTCAGCATTAAAACAATATTATAAAGCATACTGTAAAATATTGACAAACGTTACTAGGGAAGCAAAAAAGAAGACTCTTAACAAAAGAATTTCTAAATCAAATAATAAAATCAAGACTACTTGGAATATAATAAACGAATTATTAAAAAACAACCATCTATGCAGGGTATACAAAAGTTAATCATTGACGGAACACAGGTAACTAACCAACCAGATATTGCAAATGCACTAAATACATATTTTTCTTCCTCAAACAACTATGAATCAAATAGCGATAAACCAGGCAATGTGGAATATGACAACCTTCCCACATATAGTAATCTTAAACAAGGTAAGGGAACCCCTGCTCCTCCCCTGGTTTTTAAATCCTTTTCCACAAAAGAAATAACGCGGATAATCAAATCTCTTAAAACAAAAAATTCATCAGGGTATGATGAAATTAATACAAAATTAGTAAAAATTAGTGTCAATTATATATGTTCCCCAATAACCCGCATTTGTAATAAAACCATTTCGACAGGAATTTTTCCAGAGTGATTGAAATACTCAATTATAAAACCATTATTTAAAAAAGGTGACAGAACAACTCCATCCAATTACAGACCAATATCATTATTAACAGCATTCTCGAAAGTGATAGAAAAAGCACTGTATAACAGACTAATAGATCATTTACATAATAACAGCTTGTTAAATCCACAGCAATATGGTTTTAGAAGAAACTTATCAACTGATAATGCAATATTGAACTTAACACATGAAATTTTAAAAGCGTTAAATAATAAAATGATGGTGGGCAGCATATTTTTCGACCTAGAAAAAGCTTTTGACTCAATTAACCATTCACAATTGATAAATAAACTTCCTCTATATGGCATAACAGGGAAATCTAAACTTCTAATAGATCTTATTTAGTAAACAGATTCCAAAGAGTCCAACTTAATAACCCATTTTTAGATGCTAAATTGGACTCAAAGTGGATGAAGGTAAAACATGGTGTCCCACAGGGTTCAATTCTGGGCCCACTTTTGTTCATATTATATATCAATGATCTACCAA
>Ga0131853_10004825_pt1 | contig 24215 bp, 26 predicted proteins | sample TergutLab28metaG_FD_92764 | JGI IMG/M metagenome (GOLD analysis project Ga0131853, IMG submission 92764) | Labiotermes labralis P1 segment gut microbial communities from Petit-Saut dam, French Guiana - Lab288 P1 (version 2) (version 2) | ecosystem: Host-associated > Arthropoda: Insects >...
CAACCTTTTGCCAATTCGCAGGGGTTGTTTTTTCTTTTTTGGGGAAAACTGAGGGTAAGAATATAGGAGCATAGCGATGATTGAAATAAAAGAGTTAAATGACCAATATTTAGAACAAGCAAAGCGTCTCGTTTTCAAAGTTTTCCCAGTGATGGATGTGTCAGAGAGAATAAGCTTTTGGGTTTATAAAAATCAAAACAAAGCTGCTGGAAAGTTACTCATGAAGCTCTTTGGGTACGCCACTTTCTTGAAGTATTGGGTCGCGATAGATGAAGAAAACGTTGTTTGTGGCATTACAGGACTTTATGCTCATAAAAAAGGGGAAGAAACGGCTTTGTGGCTGTCTTGGTTTTGCGTTGACCCTGCTTATAGAGGAAGGGGTGTAGGGAAGCAGCTCATTGAGTTTTCTATTGAAGAAGCGAAGCGTTGTAATAAAAAATACCTTTGTTTATACACGTCCGATGACCCAAACGAAGCTAATGCTCAGCAGCTTTATGAGCAGTACGGGTTTAAAATAACAGATCAGAAGAAAAAAGACGGATACACGATTATTTATCGGGAGAAAGAGCTGGGGAGATAGCTCTTTTTCTGTTCAAAACTAGAAAATAATGCCAGAGTGTGTTACAATTTTTGGTAGGTGTGACAAAGATTCTAGGTAGGAGATGTGACAATGAAACGTGCGTTAATTAGTGTATCTGATAAAACAGGATTAGTGGAATTTGCCAAAGGGCTGGTAGCCTTAAATTTTGACATCGTTTCAACCGGTGGGACGAAAAAAACGCTTGAAGAGGCAGGACTTGAGGTGTTGAACATCGATGAAGTGACAGGCTTCCCAGAAATTTTAGAAGGCCGTGTTAAGACCTTACATCCAAAAGTTCACGGTGGTCTTTTAGCAAAGCGTAACGACGATCATCACATCGCTCAGGTAAAGGAAAATGAGATTGAATACATCGATTTGGTCTGTGTAAATTTATATCCATTTGCTGCGACGTTAGCCAATCCGAATTCAACTCACGAAGAAAAGATCGAGAACATTGACATTGGTGGCCCGTCTATGCTGAGGTCGGCGGCGAAAAATTTTAACGACGTAACGGTGGTTGTGGATGCCAAGGACTACGAGCTCGTATTAGATGAGTTAAAGTCCGGTGGCGACACGACCCTTACCACACGACAGAGGTTAGCAGGAAAAGTGTTTAACCATACAGCAGCATATGACGCCATGATCGCTGGATATTTTAATGCGGTCAACGACGTGGGCGTACCAGAGAAATTAACAAAGACCTATGAGCTGGTACAAGGTTTACGCTACGGAGAGAACCCACATCAAGCCGCTGCCTTCTATAAAGAATTTGGGACTTATGATTATAGCGTGGTGACCAGTGAACAACTTCATGGAAAGGAACTTTCTTACAACAACATTGCGGATGCCAATGCGGCCCTTGAAATCGTGGCTGAGTTTAAAGAGCCAGCAGCGGTGGCAGTCAAGCACATGAATCCATGTGGTGTCGGCATTGGTGTGGACATCGACGAGGCCTTTGGGAAGGCATACGATGCTGATCCAACGTCAATTTTTGGTGGCATCGTTGCACTGAACCGTAAAGTAACGAAGGCGACTGCGGAGAAATTAAACGGTATTTTCTTAGAGATTATCCTAGCACCTGATTTTGAGCCAGCAGCACTAGAAATCTTACAAGGAAAAAAGAATCTACGCTTACTCACGACGCCGATGGATGCAGTTAGAGCAGAAGCCCAGAAGAGCGTCTCAGTAAACGGAGGACTCCTTGTCCAGGGAGTTGACGATAAAGAATTTTCTTCTTCAGAGTTGACCATTGCAACCGAAGTTCAGCCAGATGAGGCTGACGTTGAGCAATTGTTATTTGGGATGCGTGTGGTGAAGCACGTGAAATCTAACGCCATTGTGCTGGTTAAGGATGGAATGACCATTGGAGTAGGAGCTGGACAAATGAATCGCGTCGGAGCAGCCAAAATTGCTCTTGAGCAAGCAGGCGACAAAGCAAAAGGTGCCTATTTAGCATCCGACGCCTTTTTCCCCATGTCAGACACCGTAGAACTGGCAGCACAATATGGAGTTAAGGCCATTGTTCAACCAGGAGGATCAATTAGGGATCAAGACTCCATCGATGCCTGTAACAAGTTGGGAATTTCTATGGTGATGACGGGGTCGAGACATTTTAAACATTAATGGATCTTTACTAAGGAGGATTTACCATGGTCATCGTTGATGTAACGGTTATTCCAGTAGGAAAGGCGACAAGTGTTAGTAAGTACGTTGCGGATATCCACAAGGTGTTGAACGATAAAAACGTCAAATACCAACTAACACCAATGAGCACCATCATTGAAGGCGAGCTAGAAGACCTTTTACAAATCATCCAAGAAATTCATGAAGTGCCATTTAAACACGGCATCGGTCGGGTTTGTACCAACGTTCGAATCGATGACCGCCGTGACATAGAAAATTCCATGAAACGAAAGCTCAAATCAGTAGAAGAGAGAATAGAGAGAATGTGAAAAACATACTAAAGTCAGTATGTTTTTTTGGTTATCTAATCGACATATTCTCCCATTCGTTTTCGGTTATTCTTCGACCGATTGTTGCCTCTATGGATGGGATGTAGCGTAATCCAGCTAATTCGTTGCGACTCTTAGGGGGCACAATACCGTGACCATGTTTCATGACATAGGCATCTCCTTTAGCGATGATGGCATCGTGTCTTGCTTTCTCTTCTGGTGTTATGATGTATTCAGATTTATGATCGGAGATGATCATGGCTGGTTTTAGAATGTCTTCTGATGTGTAGGTCAACTCCAAGTAGCGTCTAATTAATCTCTTTGTCGCTTCTTTGTCAAAATGGAGACGTCTTCCGATTAGTGGCTTAGCACCGTATTTCTGAATGTAGTACTCGTAATAGACTGACTTGCTTTCGAAGACGACGAAGCCATCGAATCCTTGCTCAATGGAATTTTTCCCGATAAAAGCAAGCAACTCTCCTGCTACGGATGTCCCTCGATATTCAGCTGTGACTTCGATCAAATACATGAAGTTATACTTTAAGTCGGTTAATGGTTCAAATTCAACCAATCCGGCTAATTCTTCGCAGGCGGTTGCGCTATAAATCAAGCTGTTTTTGCTGGATTTTCTTGTCCAATCAAATTCAAAGCCTTCTAAGTTTAAGCTGTCGATACGATGTGTGACTTCAGCGATGGTTGATAGCATTCTAATCGCTCCTTTTCTATTCGTGGTTCTTATTATATCAGTTTTAAAGTTGCTCTGTCTATGATTATTTTCTACATTGTGGAGATGATTTTCTTTTGCGGATAACATCAAATTCTGGTAGAATAGAGCTAATCGAACTCACCCAATTTAAAAGGAGTTGTCGGACGATGAAAGTATTGGTTATTGGTCGTGGCGGTCGTGAACATGCCATTGTAAAGAAGTTTAAGCGCGACGGCGTTAAGGAAGTTTTCTGTGCTCCAGGAAATCCTGGGATGGTAGAGGCGACGTTGGTCGATTTTGAAGAGACGCAAGTGGTAGAGCTTGCTACGTGGGCAAAAGAAAATGCCATTGATTTGACCGTGGTTGGACCGGAGATGGCTTTAATGGCAGGTGCCGTCGATGCTTTTGAGGGGTTAGGATTAAAAGCTTTCGGACCTAAAAAGGCGGCTGCCTACATTGAAGGAAGCAAAGCTTTTGCGAAGCGATTAATGGAGAAATACCATATCCCAACGGCAGCTTATGGAGAGTTTAACAACACGCAAGTGACGGAAGCCCACGCTTTTTTAGATCAGCAAGCGATGCCGATTGTCATTAAGGCAGACGGATTAGCAGCGGGGAAAGGCGTTGTGATTTGTCAAACTTTGGAAGAGGCCAAAGCGACGGTTAACGACATGTTGATCGATGCTAGTTTCGGCGTGGCATCAGCAAGTGTGGTCATTGAGGAGTTCCTAGATGGAGAAGAATTTTCGTTAATGTCCTTTGTGGCAGGCGACAAATTTTATCCGATGCCGATTGCGCGTGATTATAAGCGTGCTTACGATAACGACGAAGGTCTGAATACCGGTGGAATGGGTGCTCATTCGCCTCATCCATTAATTACCGAGGCCGATTACCAAATCGCCTTAGAGCAAGTGGTGAAACCAACGGTCGATGCCATGATCGCCGAAGGTATACCGTTTACTGGCATTCTATACGCTGGCTTGATTAAAACACCTACTGGTCCAAAGGTCATCGAGTTCAATGCTCGTTTTGGTGACCCGGAGACGGAGGTTGTCTTACCGTTAATGGAGACCGAATTATCGACAACGTTACTTGATTTATTAGCTGGCAAAGCGGCCGATATCACATGGCGTGACGAGCAGACCGTTGGCATTGTATTGGCAGCGAAAGGTTACCCAGAAAACTATGCAAAAGGCGTACCAATTAGAGGCCTAGATACGTTAGAAGACGTTGACATTTACCACATGGGGACGGACTTAGTAGATGGGCAATTTGTGACGAATGGCGGTCGTGTGTTATTTGTGGTCGCAGGTGGGGAAGATTTAAAGGCAGCGAGAGAAAAAGTATACGAAGAAGTTAAGAAAATTGATTGTGATGATTTGTTTTATAGGACAGATATCGCTCAACTGACTGAATAAATCGCTTAGTATTATACTCTAGAGTGGAGGTGTAAACATGAGTAGGTTTGAATTAGTAGGAGATAAGGAAAAGTTGATGCGTGGTGGAAAAGGCAAAGTGATTAACCTTGTTGATCACGTGGCGGATTTAAACGTTTTAAAGGATACAGAAACCGGCGTATTATATGCAATAGCCAGTAGCTCAATTGGCAGTTTAACTATGACTCATTTAGTTGATCGTGACGGGAAACCGCTGGTAGACATGTCGGATGAATTTAATTTCTAGGAAGTAGTAGGACAGGTGAACGGACTCAGATCTATGGTTTTCTTCATAATGCCCCACAAGGGCTATCTATCCGACATGGAATTGGGTGGTAAGCGGGTCAAATCTGAAGGAACATCTTAAAAAGGGAGTAATCGTTTAGATTTGCTAACAAAACAAATGCCTTAACTCAGGAGGTCGAGTCATGATAAGAAAAGAGAAGAACGGTGTTATTTGGTACGAGTTTGAACACATGGCGCAAACCGGTCTCATCGATCATTGTTTTTCAACCCGGATTGGTGGCGTTTCGACAGCGCCGCAGGATACCATGAACTTGGCTTATCACATGAACGATAGGGTAGAAGCGGTTGAGGAGAATTTTCGGCGCATGGGTGCAGCCATTGGCTTTGATCCTGAGAAGGTGATTCGTACGAGACAAATCCATGAAAACCATCTTCAAGTCATGACAGCAGATAATGACGTGGTCGCAGATGGGATCGATGGCTTGGTTACAGCGAAACCTGATTTGGTATTGACGTCTTATTACGCCGATTGCGTGCCGCTATTGTTTTTGGATCCTAAGAAATCTGTGATCGCTAATAGTCATGCGGGATGGCGCGGCACGTCCATGAATATGGCAGCGACAACCATTCAAAAGATGGTCGATCTCGGCTGTTGCTCGGAGGATATCCTAGTTGGAATCGGACCTTGTATCTCCATGGAACATTTCGAGGTTGGGAAGGAAGTCGCATTAACCTTTGAAGAAAATCTGCCTCAGCTGTCGTCACACATGAAAAAGAAAAATTCAGAAAAATGGCATCTGGATTTAACCGCTATGAATCGACAGTTGTTAAACGAAGCAGGCATCCCAGTAAAAAACATTGAAGTCGCTAATTTGTGTACGTTTTCGGATGGGTTGCATTTTTTCTCTCACAGGCGAGATGGAACAGCACGCGGCAACATGGCAGCAATGATCGTACTTAAAAGTGACAGGTATAAAAAATGACACTTTGGAGCATATTTAAATGGTAGCTAAATAAATTTTAGGTGGTGTTTAAATCATGGTTAGGTGTCAAAATTATCGTTGTGTTTATAATGAGGGAAACGATACGTGTTTTACTGATGTGATTGCGATTAAGGGAAGGTTTGCAAAAAATAGTAGTGAAACGTTATGTGGCAGTTTTAAAGCAAGGACAGAAGTGCCAGATGCGGAGTTTGCAATGGACTTTTTTAAGGAAACTAGGTCACCTGCTAATGTGGGAAGCATTGAGTGTGAGGCTAGCCAGTGTATGTTTAACCGGAGCCACAACTGTTACGCCCAGCAAGTAGAGATCAACGAATCTGGTGCGAAATGTTTAACGTTTAAAAAGTAGTTTAAAGCTCGGAATCACCTTTTGATGCAAAGGGTCGTTCGGAGCTTTACTTTCTTTTTTTGGTAACTTCCTTTATAATATAGGAACTAGAACATTTGCATTTTCAGGCATAGCGTTGGACTTAAGGTCATAGACTAGCTAGTCGATAGTTTTGCTTGATAAAGGTTTGGAGTTGATGTGTGATGCAAATTGAGATTGTTTTTATTTTTAACTTATTAATTGCTATTTTTGCAGGGATTATTGTTGGTTTAGAGCGGCAATGGCAACAAAAATTGGCAGGAATTAGGACGACAGCCCTCGTTAGTTTTGGTGCGTGTATGTTTGTTTCTCTGTCCACTTTTCTTGCTGGAGGTGACCCGACTAGAATCGCCGCGCAAGTCGTTTCGGGGATTGGTTTCCTTGCTGGGGGTGTGATTATTCGTGATGGTTTTTCTGTGTCGGGAATTAACACAGCGGCGACGTTGTGGTGTTCGGCTGCCATCGGATCCTTTATCGGTGCCGGTTATCCAGTCGAAGGAGTCATTGCTGCCTTTATGTTGATGGCGTTAAACATTACGTTACGACTGTTTTCAAGAAAAATGGATACCCTTCGTTCGGGGTCAAGTCATTATTATTTGTCAGTGAAGTGTTTAGCAGAGAAGGAAACGTCAGCGAGAACCACCATTTTAGAGGCGTTAAATCAATTTGGGTTGGATTTTAATCAAATCACCTGTGGAGAAGAGGAAGATGGTACCGTTGACATTTTAGTGGATTTAGAGATGGCGGCTAACGAAAGTACGACGCAGCACCGGATTAAAGTTTTGGTAGAAAAGTTGTTGATGAAACGTTACATTTTACAAGTTCATAACATTGGTCCCGATCTAGAGGAAGAGCATCGGGATTAAGAGATTGCTTTGTTGATTTGTCGTCTTCGATCATTGAATTGCCCTGTTTCTGGAGAAAATCAAAGAGCAGGGCAATTTTTTGGTGAAATCGGGTAAAAATGACCTAGAAAGTAAGGAAATTAAGGTTTTCAACCTGATTTCAGCGTCAGGAGGGTCTCAAACTCCTTCAAAGCCTCAATTTTGAGCCTCAAATCGGTGGTTCTGGTATCGGAGGAGTCTCAAATCAGGGGTAAATAGTGAAAGCGAGACTCATATTTCAGATTTCGATCTCAAAAGGCATCTTTATTTCGGATAAATTTTACATACATACAGAATGTATGTTGACAAAAAAGATGTGTTATGTTAGTATACATACACAGTGTATGTTTAGGAGGAGTGAGCGATTTGCCAAGGAATAAGAACCCTGAAGAAACAATCCAGAAAATTTTAGATGCATCGTTAAAGTTGTTTTGCGAAAAGGGATACGATGAGACAACGATTTTAGATATTGTCGAGGAAATGCAAGCAAGTCGTGGCGCTTTTTATCATCATTTTAAATCGAAGAAAGAAGTTTTGTATGCCTTGATGGAAAGGAACTATAATATAGAGGAGTACCAAAAGGTTTGCGATGATCCTGAGTTATCAGGCTTGGAGAAAATCAGGCATTTAATTATTCATCCTTTAGATGAGTCACATTCTGAAGAAGTTCAACTAACGCAGATCATGTTGGATTTATTGAAAGAGCCTCAAGTGTTAGCAGAGCACGTGAAAGATCTCCGAGGAGAAGGCGTTGTTGAATTACAAAAATTAGTGGAGCAAGGGATGGAAGATGGCTCGATCGAACCTCAAGATCCACAAACTTTGACAGAGTTAATGTTGCTGCTTTTAAACTTTTGGTTACTGCCAACCATCTATCCAGTGGCAGATCAAGTATACGAAGAAAAGATTTTAATGATTAAGCGTGTTCTAGATGGGGTAGGGTGTCCCCTTATTGATGGGAAATCACTCGTTGTGTTAAGAGGTTTAGCTGACAAATACACGGAATAATCAACCTTGTTCGCAATTATTTCCCAGGAAATTAGAAGCTATAAAATAGAGTGGTATCAACGGTTGCAACCAAAAGTTGCGCATTTGAAAGCCAAAGTTGGTAGTGCGCAACCAGATCAAGCTGTTATATTAAACCTACGATGAAAGGAGTGTTGACCATGAATATCGAAATAGCGAACCGTTTAGTAGAAATGAGAAAAGAAAAAGGATTATCACAAGAAGCGTTAGCAGCGGAATTAGGAATTAGTAGGCAGGCCGTTAGTAAATGGGAACGAGCAGAATCTTCACCAGATACTAGTAATTTAATTACATTGGCTAAGTTATATAACATCTCATTGGATGAGCTACTTAACACAGATCAGGAGAAGTTTGAGAGTGGTGAAGCCGATGAGGGGAAAGGATTGTTTCACAAATTAGAGAGTGGTGAAAAGGAAAAACCTGATTACGTTAGCGTTGGTTGGCGAGGCGTTCACGTCAAAGATGGCGAAGACGAAGTTCACGTTGGCTGGAACGGCGTTCATATTATCGAGGATGGCAAAGAAACCGTTCGAGTGGGAAAAGGGTACGACTGGGAAGCGGAGGAAGAATGGAAAGGCTACGATGGATTTGGTGTTTGGATCGATGGCGAGCCTCATCATACGGGTTGGAAATTAAGTGCCATCTTCTCACTGGTCATGACAGGTGTCTATTTTTGGATCGGATTCGAGTATTCTCTATGGCATCCAGGATGGTTGTTGTTCCTACTCATTCCAATTTTCTCAACTTTTGTTCAGGCCATTAAAAATAAAAACATCCGTATTTTTGCTTATCCTGTCTTAGTTTTACTTGCCTTCTTATATATGTGGTTAGTAGCAGGGAGCAATGGGCATCCCGAATGGTTGATATTTTTCACCATCCCGATTTATTATTGGATCATCGATGGCTTACGTGATAGGAAAAAGAAGCGGGACGAACATTAGGGGTTGACTTTGACATAGCGTCAAGGTGTAGGCTATTAACTTGACATACTGCTGTCAAGTTTAGTGTAGTAGAATAAGGCGTCACAAAGGTTTCAAAAGGAAGGTTTTAGAAGTTATGTTGAAAATTTTTAAGTATTTAGATAAAAAATATTTGCCCTATGTAGTAGTGGGTGTGGCATTTATCGCTGTTTCCGTTTGGTTGGAACTTCGAATACCAGGCTATATGCGTGACATTACCGAGTTGGTTCACACAGAAGGCACAGAAGCATCTGCCATTTGGAGACAAGGTTTTTTGATGATGGGAACCGCCTTTTTAGCTATGTTGGCTACGTTAGTAGTAGGATATTGCTCAGGGCGAGTAGCTGCTGGTTTTGGTCGTGACTTAAGAATCAAAGTCTTTGGTAAAGTATTAAACTTTAGTATGGCAGAAGTGAACGAATTTTCTGTTCCAAGTTTAATCACTCGTGGAACACGAGATGTAGCTACTCTAGAGCAAATTATTACCATTGGATTTATTACGTTAATTCGGGCACCGATTATGGCAGTCTGGGCAACGACGAAAATTTTCGATCAAGGGTTGGAATGGGCCATTGCCACCGCTATTTCGGTTGGAATCTTGCTAATTACCATTCTAATTTTGATTGTTTTCGCCCTACCGAAGTTTAAAATTATTCCTAAGTTAACGGATCGGCTAAACCAAGTGGCTCGTGAACATTTAGCGGGAATTCGTGTGGTAAAAGCTTATAACGCTGAAAAATACGAAGCTGAAAAATTTGAAGCAGCCAACGAGAAGTTTATGAGAACTAATCGTTTTGCTGAGCGCATGATGGCGGTGTTATGGCCAATTGTCGGTCTGATTATGCAAGGTCTGCCACTGGCTATTTACCTCATTGGTGCCTATCTGATTAGTGATGCCATTGGAGTTGCTGATCTGGAAGATGCGGGTGCTCTATTTGCTAGCATGATGGTTTTTGCTCAATATGCCATTCAGGTGGTGATGGCCTTCTTGATGATGTCCATGATGATGGCCTTCTTGCCGCAAGCCATGGTGGCAGCGCGTCGGGTGAACGAAGTACTAGAAAAAGAAGAATCGCTGACTTATCCTAAAATTCCTTCTGCTACTACTGGAGATCCAAAGGTTGCCATCGCTTTTGAAGGGGTTAACTTCAAGTACCCAGAAGCAGAGGACTATGTTTTAGAAGACATCAACTTTGCCGTTAGCGTTGGTGAGACTGCCGCGATCATTGGGGCGACAGGTAGTGGGAAGAGTACCTTGCTCAAATTAATCACCCGTGCTTACGACCGAACGGATGGTGAAATTTACATTGCTGGCAAAGACGTGAAAGACTACACCGAGCAAGAGTTGGTTGATAAAATGGGCTATACGTTACAAAAAGCGACCCTTTTATCGGGAAGCATTGCCTCTAACATTGCCTTCGGTTTAGAAGATAGCTCCGCTCGTCTAACTGACATCGAAGAAGCTGCCGATCTAGCGCAAGCGACGGAGTTCATTGAAAGACTGGACGAGACTTACGAAGCTGAAATCACGCAAGGGGCTACCAATGTATCCGGTGGTCAACGACAACGCTTGTCCATTGCTCGTACGTTATTTAGGAAGTCAGACATTCTGTTATTTGACGATTCGTTCTCAGCACTGGATTATAAAACAGACCGCAATTTGAGGATGGCATTAAAGGAAAGTTTACCTGATGTAACCAAAGTCATCGTTGCTCAACGGGTTTCCACCATTAAAGATGCCCATAAAATCATCGTCTTAGATGAGGGTCGTGTGGTCGGTGTGGGAACTCACAAAGAATTGTTAGAAAATTGTCACGTCTATTATGAAATTGCCACGTCACAATTGTCAAAGGAGGAGCTTGCAAATGGCTAACGAAAATGAATTTGAATTAGATAACCTAGATACGAAAATGGCAGGTCAAAACATTAAAAAACTACGTGTTTACATGAAGCCCTACATGGGCTGGATTACTGTGATTGTTGTCACGACGTTTATCTCGAGTTTGATTGCCGTTTGGACGCCTGGTTTAGTTGGCGACATTGTCAATTACATTTCTGCACCTTTTAATGCCTTGATGCAGATTGAACCTGAGGAATTTGCGACCCTAGATATGGCGGGGATTTTGGAAATCATAGGTCAAGTTGACTTAGATGGCATTTGGCGTGTAGGTTGGATATTAGCTGCCTTGTTTGGAGGGGTATTTGTCCTAGACTTTATTGCGCGATTTGTTGCCACAGACGTTGCTCAAATTTTAAGTAAACGACTCAGAAAAGACATGAGTGCTAAAGTGGATCGCGTACCTTTGTCTCATTTTGACAGCGAGGAAACAGGGAATACTCTTTCGCGTATTGTTAACGATGTGGGGACTTTGCATCGGACCATTAACGAAAGCTTTATCGCCGTTGTATCAGGTGCTATCATGCTAGTTGCTGTGACCATTGTGATGTTTGCTGTCAACTGGGTCATGGCCTTAACAGCGCTCGCTTCGGGAGTAGTTGGTTTTGTCTTTATGGGGGTCACTGCTGCACTGACTCAAAAACATTTCAAAGCTCAGGCTGATGAAACAGGTAAGATCACTGGCCATATTGAAGAAGTCTTTGGTGCTCATGATGTGGTGAAAACCAACGGTGCTGGTGAATTAATGACCCGTCAAATGATAGAAATCAATGACCGTTTATATCGCTCAACCTTTAAAGGTCAATTTGCTATGAGTGTGTTGTCCTCAGGAATGGGCTTTATGATGAACATCAGCTTTGTGTTTATTAGTGTGGTTGGTGCTGTTCTCGTTTTTAATGGTCGTATTGACTTTGGAACCATTGCTGAATTTTGGCTCTATGTGGGTGTATTCAACCAGTCACTTGGTTCTTTAGGTGAGCAATCCATGACCATGCAAATGGGGGTTGCCGCCAGTAATCGGATTTTCGAATTTCTGGAAGCAGATGAAATGGAAGACGAAGCCCATAAAGAGGCGAAGATCGATCGCGTTAGAGGTCAGGTGCTCTTTGACGATGTGAAATTCTCTTATAATCCAGAAAAACCGATTATTAAGAACTTTACTGCCGCTGTAGGTGCTGGAAGAAAGGTGGCCATTGTTGGGCCGACAGGAGCGGGGAAGACGACCATCGTTAACTTACTCATGCGATTCTACGAGCTGAATTCAGGCTCCATTATGGTAGATGGCGTTGACATTGCCACCATGAAGCGGGAAGACGTTTACGACCTGTTTACCATGGTTCTTCAGGATACGTGGTTATTTGAGGGCAGCGTGTACGACAACATTGTTTATAATAAAAAAGGGGTTAGCTACGAAGAGGTTATTAAAGTATGTAAAGCGGTAGGGATTCACCATTATTTCAAATCTCTACCCGATCGTTACGATACCATTTTAACCGATAAGATCAGCTTATCAACGGGTCAAAGACAATTATTGACCATTGCCCGTGCCATGATTAACGATGCGCCTCTGCTGATTTTAGATGAAGCAACTAGCTCCGTTGATACCCGAACGGAAGTCCTGATTCAGCAAGCGATGGATAAACTAATGGTAGGGCGCACGTCCTTTGTGATTGCCCACCGTTTATCGACCATTAAAAATGCAGATATGATTTTAGTGATGGATCAAGGGGACATCATTGAAGTTGGTACCCACACTGAACTCCTTGAAGCGGATGGTTTCTATGCTGGGTTGTATAACTCGCAGTTCGAATTCGGAAATGAAGAGGAAAGTGCCTAAAAATCCTGACATTTGTCAGGATTTTTCTTTAAAATTAAATGTTGGTGGGAAACTTTTTATCCGCTCCGAAAGGAGGGATGTTTATGGAGACTTTACAAAGCTTGTTCTGGATCGTCGGCATTATGGTCGGATTTATCACAATCATTGAAAGGTTAACCAAAGACAAAAAAAAGTAACGACGCCTCGTCCTGCAAGATTTGAGCGTCATTACTTACACCTATTGTAAGAGCTAAAAGTTTGCGTGACAATCTTGTAGCCCTTTTATATTGTACGTCAACTATAACACATTGATACGTGTTTGTAAATTTCAAAATTGTTTTAAGGATTAAAATTTCTGGGAAGTCAATCAAATTTTCTGATTCTACGATCGTTTCGAACGCAAAGCATCTATAAATTAAATGTTGGTAGGGAACTTGTTATACTAACAACATGAAACGCCAGAATGAGAATAACGTGGATATAACTCACATGGATCAACAATTGTTACATCTCTTTGACCAGCTGTTTACAAAATTGAAATCGACCATTAAAGTTGGTGATGACGTTTTTCTCCGAAAAGAATTGACCATCGAAATAGGACCGACTTCTGTGTGCTACTTCGGGGGCGATACGTTGATTGATGTTTTACTTGCGATTAAACATTCGGCAGGTTGAGAAAATTTTGCAGTTAATTTCAGAATTTGCTATAATAGGGATATATAATAGTAAGGAAGTGTCATGAAAATGAAAAAATTCAATGTAATTCTTGCTGTAGGAGCAGTGCTTTTACTAGCTGGATGTGCCTCAAGAATGAGTGGAGAATCAACGACCGTGTGTGAAGCTGCACCGTCGACGCTGACGACTTCAAGTGGTGTTGAAACTGTTGTAACGGTCGAAGGGTATGATGAAGGTATTATCACTTGGACGGAGCGTACAACCTTTGAGCGGGAGGCTTACGAACGCTATTTTTGGCGTACAACGGGCGTGCCAGATGAGGATATTAATGCATGGTTTAATGGTCCACAGAACAATACACCACGTGGAATAACTTGGAATCTTATTTCAGTTGATGAAAATACAGTTGTGACGGAATTTATTTATGATTATACTCAATTGACAGAAGCAACCCTGAGAGAGATTTGGCCAGGTGTAGAAGATTTTGAGCGCGAGGTAACATTGACTATGGCTCTTGCGGGCTTAGAAAGTCGAGGCGCTAGTTGTGACTAAAATTTAGTTGGGATAGGCAGCAGAAATGCTGCTTTTTCTGTGTGATGTTACTCGCCTTATTTTAAACCATAAATTTTGATTTTACCCTTTTACGGTTTGTTTGGGTGACCATACGTTTAACTTTTGCTGGAGAAAAACAGGGGAACTTTTTATGCGGTTGCCCTATAAGAGTGGTCATCCACCTTTACTTTACGGGGCAAATCCTTTATAATCATAAGGTAGTTCACACACAGTTTAAACAGATAGATTATAATGTTTGCCATCGGAGCACGATTAACAAATTGTGGCTTTAGGAGCTTACGACGGAAGGAAATTTGATTATGAAGAAGAATTTAAGATTAGCATTTGTTTTACTGCTAACGGTTGTTGTTTTAGCAGGTTGTGGGGTTCAAATAACAGAAGCTTTAACACCTGAAACGGCAGGGCCATTCCAACGTATTTTCGTTTTACCATTGATTAATTTCATCACATGGTTGTACAACATGGTTGGAAACTTAGGTGTGGCGATTATTATTGGTACCATCATCGTTAAACTGGCGGTTATGCCATTGATGTTAAAGTCGATGAATAGTACGGCGAAAATGCAGGAGTTAAACCCTGAAATCGAAAAAATCAAGAAAAAATATGCTAATAAAACAGACCGTGAGTCACAAGCAAGAATGCAACAAGAAACCATGGCACTGTGGAAAGAGCATGGTGTTAATCCAATGGCGGGTTGTTTGCCAATGTTGATTCAAATGCCATTACTGATTGGATTCTTCCAAGCCTTCTCACGACATCCGTTAATTGTAGATGCAGCACAAGGAATTACGGAAGTATATTTCCTAGGGATGGACGTTGCTGGGGTACAAGAAATTCCTAACTACGTCTTTGGTGTTTTAGTGGCTGCTCTAATGTACATGACTCAAAAACGTAGCCAAGCTAGAATGCAAGGAAAAACAAACCCTGATGGTACAGCAGCTCCAAATCCAATGGCATCGATGAACTTGCCACTTGCTTTAATGATCGGATGGATGGTTGTTACGTCACCACTTGCGATGGGACTTTACTTCTTAGTTTCTCAAATCATGATGAACGTTCAATCGTTCTTAATTAAAAAACCTAGCCAACCAGCTCTATAGAAAAATCAATGGATCGGCGTTTTCATAAAAAAATCTGCTAAATCTAGCAGGTTTTTTTTCGTTTTTTGCGTATATAAAGATGTAGGGGTAAAGCTGAGCTTGGTGAGCTGCTAGTGAACTTAGTGCGCCAGTGAAGCTCGCAAACTTGTTTGCTTCAGCTTAACAAGTGCCCTTGGGGTGAAACTTATCCCTTTAGGGGTATTAACGTAAGGATGTGTAATGGAAATGCAAGAAGTATTGATCAGAGATTTACCCCCCGAAGAAAAGCCACGAGAGAGAATGGTCGCCTACGGTGTAGAGGCACTATCCAATGTAGAGTTATTGGCTATTATGATGCGAACCGGTGCCAGAAACATATCGGTTTTGACCATTGCTAAAATGATTTTAAAGCAAACAAATGGACTAGAGAAGTTAAGCGATATATCCGTTGCAGAGTTAAAGGAAATCCCAGGTGTTGGATCAGCTAAAGCCATGCAGATTTGTGCAGGAATAGAGTTGGGTAAGCGTGTGCTAAAAACCATGCTCTACACAGATAACGTTGGGAAGCCTTATAAAACACCTGAAGACTGCTTTCGACACCTCCATGCTGGAATGAAATTTTTAACCCAAGAGCATTTTGTTGTTTTATTTTTGGATGCAAAGCATCGATTAATTAGAAAGGAAACGGTGTTTATTGGAACCATCAATGCAACGGCCATTCATCCAAGAGAAATTTTTCGATCGGCTGTCAAGAATTTAGCTGCCTTTATTATATGTGTTCATAACCACCCTTCTATGGATGTCACACCGTCTCCAGCTGATATTTTAGTAACTAAGCAGCTCGTTAGAGCAGGGGAACTCATGTCGATTCCTTTGCTCGACCATGTCATTATTGGTGGGAACGACTACTGCAGTATGAAAACACTAGGATATTTGAAGGTATAGGAAAAACTGATCGGACACTCGAAAGTCTAAGTGTTAGTCAGTTTCCTCAATGGTCATTCTAACTTCGCCAATGGTTTCCTGGATAAAATCCAAAGTGTCATCGATCATTTGTTGATGGTATTCTTTCATATTCCCATCCTCACTGCGCAAATACTTTAAATGAAAGTATAGGAAGTTACAAGCCTGGGTGGCTTTTTCTAACTTTTCATTGGAAATATCGTCAAACTTATCGTATTTTTCATCTACTTGGTAGTTATTATATAAAAAATCCAGGCGGTCAAGTCCGCTTTTAAAGCTAGGAAGAAGAGCTCTATTTTGTCTAACCTCTTCTGTTAAAATATGAAGTTTTTCTAGCCTGATTGTTAGCTTTTTCAAATAGTTAGGAGGCTCGATGTAGTAGTTAACAACAACGCCAATGATTAGCCCAATGGCTGTATCTAAAACTCTGAATGCTGTGTAGGCAAAGAGTCCACCTTCTCGATCTGGGAAAAGCATGGTAAGTAAACATAAAGTAAAGGCAATAAAAATAGACTCCTCCATTTTGAAAGTACTACAGATAATAATAACAATGACGATGGCTAGGGCAATAAAAAATGGAGAAGTTAGTTCAAAGTAAGCAAATATAAAGCCAATCATAGCACCGACAACTGTACCTAATATGCGATATCTAGCAGCACCAACGGAATGGGTTACTGTATTTTGGACACCAAAAATGGCTCCCATGACTGCATAAAAAGAACTTCCAATCATAGGTGTCAGAGTAAGAGTAGCCGTAATGATAACAGCTAGCCAGGTTTTAAAGGTTCGCATGCCAATAGAGATAGGGCTGTATAGTCGTATTTTCTTTCGTATGCTATTAAAAAAATTTCCAAACATGGTAAAGCCTCCAAGTGATTCACTACCATTATAACATTTCTTATTGGTAGCTTTCAAATGTTGCAAGTTAGAACCAGAAAAGTAGAGTTTCGAGGAGTTTTTTCCCAAAACAAAAAAGGATATGGGCCATTGTAGTGCATATCCTTTTGAAATTAAATACTATAAAAGTTTTAAGGATCAAAGAAGTTCGAAGTGCTTCCATTATAGGAGTAACATGATGAATAAGAAGGTAGTGGCAATAATCATACCTGGTACGTTACGTTTTGCAACCTCGATTGGGTTAACTTTAGCGACACCAGCAACGATAATTGTAACACCAGCAATTGGAGACATTGAACGACCAATGTTAGATGCTAGCTGTACAAACGTAGCTAAACTGCGTGGATCTAATCCAAAGTCTGCAGCGTAAGGCGTAATGGCTCCGTTGAAAGCTAATGCTGCAGCAGTACCCGATCCTGAAATGACGGAGAAGAGGAACGGTCCGAATACCCCAGCGAAACTAACCATGGCATCAGAAGCTTGCATGGCATCAATCATGGCACCTGTAATTCCAATTTGCTCCATACCAGTTGTAAAGACACCTGCAGCTACAATTAAACCGATGATTTTACCGAAAGAGTTACCTAGCCCATCGAAGAATGCTTTCGTAACTTCTTGTGGATTTTTCCAAGAAACGACACAGGCTAGAAACGTACCAATTAACATCGCTTGTGGAACGGTTAAGTTTCTAGCGATCTCTTCACCGTCTGCGTTATAGAAAGTTCCTAAGAAATCAACGTTTGCGTCTACAACCAATAAGATTAATGGAATTAATGGAACTAAAGCTTTCAGCACACTTGGTTTGAAGCCTTCTTCCTCAACCATTAAATCCTCTTCAGCAGGAACATAACCTTTGTGCTCTTTTCTAAGGATGGCATATCCTAATAAGCCAGCCGCTGCGATCAGAATGGTTACAATGGCGTAAGGTGTTACGTAAGCAATCAAGTCCATGATTGGAATACCAGTAACTTCCGAAGCATGAGCGCCTAATGCAGCACCTGGGCTGATTGTACTTGCAAACGTTCCAGCAAGAATAGCAGCAGCAGCAACGGCTGGGCTAACGCCTGCTTTGATTAATGCAGGAATAAAGATGGCTCCAACTGCAGCACCAACTGCAGCAGCACTTGTAATCGCAACGTTAATGAAGGAGGTGACAATCACCGCTAAAGGAATAAGAATAAGTTGGAACTTTGCCATTGGCTTAGCAATAAAGTTGATCAAGTGTAAGTCACACTGCGTTAACTTTAAAACGTAAGAGAATCCCATTGACATGGTAATAATTGGAACAACGGCTTCTCCAGTTAAACCTGAGGTGAAAGCATTAAACCCAGCCCAAATATCTCCACCTAAGATCGTCATTAACATACCAGCTAGTAATAAAACTAATTTTACATCGTACTTTTTGATGATTAGAAAAATTGTAACGATAAGTATTACCGCACCAATAATAACCATATACCTTGCTACAAAGCACTTTTTGTCCTTTGCAGCATCCACCTCCTCACTTTCTTTTAGTTTTTAAATTGTATTCATTATTAGCTATGAATGTGCACTTTTTTATTTAAGCCACTTTTCAAATTCTTTGTTCAAATTCTCCTCAGCCACTTTAAGGAGCACGTTGATTTCGTTAATCCAATGCCATTGCTTCTCATTTTTACTTTTCGCCATATCTAACATGGTTGTCATTTCCTCAGGCTGTGGCCCACCTTTGGTTGCTCTGTTGTTAACGATGGTTAAGGGATCCAATGTGGCTCTAAACTCTTCCTCACTCATCGGAAACGCGCTAGGTCCATCATGTCCCTCTATGGTTTCTTGATATATCCGCTGTACTTCAGTGTACGGGAATTCTAATGGGAGAATATGATTTTCCTTTGCGTAGCTAACCATTTGAGATGCGAAATGGTGTCCTACTCTAAATGCTAAACTGTATTTACTCATTAAAACATCAGCTACTTCTTGGGAACCGGTCCAATCTAGAGAGAGTTCCTCAAGCGCACGCGCTTTATTCACCTTTAACGAATTAAGAATCTTATTAAATTTTGCCAAGACGTTACTCATGTTCCCTAGCATTGCATTTATTTCACTACTGCGTCCATCTGGCATACCAGGAGGCACGTTATGGGAGCGTAACGTACAGCCCATCGCTTGACCTAAAATCGTTGAACATTCTGTTCTTGTTGCGTTTAAAATCCCAGGATTTCTTTTTTGAGGCATCGCACTAGAAACATAGGTATTGTCACCACCCTCTTGAAGAATAATCCAAGGCCTTGGCTGGGCGTATTGTTGCATGACATCTTCGATAAAGCTTCCAAGATGTAGGGCAATGTTTGTGACGACAAATCCAGCTTCTACACCATATTCAGTTGTAAAGATTTGATTGGCATCGTACGCATTGTAAGCCAATTTCTTAAATCCTAAGTGTGCAGCCATTTTTTCACGATTTAATGGCCATCTTGTTCCATTTAAGACAGTAGTCCCCATGGGAGAACGATCTAGTCTCGTATAGTATTGTTGCAGGCGCTCCATGTCACGTGCCAATCCATCTGCAAAAGCTAACAGATAATGGCCATACGTTGTCGGTTGTGCTGCTACGCCATTGGTATAGCTAACGATAATGGTATCACGATGTTCTTCTGCTAACTTGATTATTCGCTCATGAACGGTGGCTAAACTTGCTGCTAAAGCTAGTAAATCCTCCCGTGTCATAGCCATTCGGTAGGTTGCATGAATGTCCTGACTTGAGCGACCTACATGTAACTTTGTAATTTCCGCGCCACCCTCCTTAATCAGTAGAGGTTCGAACGTAATAACCGTTTTAGGCCTTACAGCTCCCTCTTTTAACCCATCTTTTAGAACCTTATCAATTGCTTTAGCAAATGTTGGAGCCTTGTCTTGAGCAATCAATCCGTCTTGAGTATTAACAACAAGTGATGCTTTATTTATCTGACCGAGCCAGAAAAATTGATCACGTGGTGTGTTGCTATCCATAGATAATCACCTCATTTTACTTTCGCTATCGAAAGTTTGAAATTTCACAACCAATGTTATTATAGCACGGATTGTTAATGATTTGTGCAAAAATTCCTTATTTTGTATATATGGAGTTAAAATCATTGTTGTAACATGGGCTGAAATGTTGTAAAATAGCTGAAACAAGGAAGGTGAGGCACATGATCCGATTTGACAACGATTATACCAGGGGAATGCACCCAAGAATTCTAAAAAGATTGACCGAGACTAACATGGAACAGACCCCAGGATACGGGACGGACCATTATTGTGAAAGTGCAGCAAACCACATTAAAAAGGCTTGCAACAACCAAGAGGTAGACGTTCATTTTATGGTAGGTGGGACCTTAGCTAACTTAACCATCATTGGTGCAAGTCTAAGACCACATGAAGCAGTGATTGCGCCGAGTAGTGGCCATATCTTTACTTCGGAAACAGGAGCCATTGAAGCGACGGGACATAAAGTACTCACTATCCCAACGGAAACGGGAAAAATTACCGCTGACCAGATTCATGAGATTTTAAAGAAACCAGAAAACGTGCATGCACCTAAACCAGGTATGATTTATCTTTCTCAGTCTACAGAACTGGGTGGGATTTACACGAAGGCAGAGCTGGTAGAGATCAAAGAACTAGCTGATCGGTACGACGCCCCTTTATTCATTGATGGTGCCCGTCTCGGACAGGCTATGGCAGCTGAGGCATGTGATGTGACGTTAGAAGACATGGCTGAGCTTTGCGACGTCTTCTACATTGGTGGAACGAAAGTCGGTGCCTTATTTGGTGAAGCAGTGGTTATTACTAACGATAAACTGAAACGTGAGTTTCGTTATCTGATGAAACAACGTGGTGGCTTGTTTGCGAAAGGTCGAATCTTAGGGGTTCAATTCGAAGAACTATTTAAAGATGGCCTTTATTTTGAGGTGTCGAAGTATGCGGTTGATATGGCCATGAAGCTTAAGGAGGCCGTTTTGGAAGCTGGACTTAACCTGGCGTATCCGGCGGTCACCAATCAAATTTTTATTGAACTAAGTCATACACAATCTGCAAAGCTGAGTGAGAAGTATGCGTTTATTCCAGGGGAAAAGCATAAGGATCATGTAGTGGGACGCTTTTGTACCGACTGGTCGACGTTACCTGAGCATGTAGAGGAGTTAACCAGGGATTTGAAGAGGTTATAGTTATAGATAACAAAGCGGATGTAGCAGAAATGCTAGCCCGCTTTTTTTGAAGCTTAAAAATAAATTGCGAAAACTACTTGACGTGACGTAGTAGTTCGGCTATAATAATTACTACGTCAGACGAAGTACAAAGTTGGGAGGTGATGGTTTGAGTACAGTAAGTATTAGCAGTGATGTCCTACGTGGCTACGTTGATTTGATGATTTTAAGGGTACTCACCGAAGGCGATTCTTATGGATATGCGATTTCCAAACGGATGACAGAACTTTCTGAGGATAGTTACATCATGAAAGAAACGACCCTTTACTCCGCTTTTTCTCGTTTGGAGAAAGGCGGATACGTCCATCCTTATCCTGGGGATTATTCAGGTGGAAGGAAGCGGACGTATTATCGGTTGACCGAAAGCGGAAAGGTTTACTTTCAGGAAAAATGCACCGAGTGGCAATTAACGAAGAAATTAATTGGAAAATTTATAATGGAGGGTTAACATGGAAGTTATTAGAAATTATTTGGACAATATTTTTGTGGGGATGCCGAATACAGAACAAGTAAAAAGATTGAAGCAAAACATGGAAGACAGCATGGAAGAGAAGTGTCAAGAATTAATTGAAGAGGGGAAGACGGCTCATGAGGCAGCTTACAGTGTTATTGCTAATTTTGGTAGCATGGATGAAATTATGATAGAACTGGGCATTACTCAAGAAGAAAAGCAGAAAGTAGGACGCTCTGTTAGCGAGGCTCAGGTAGAGGCTTATTTAAAGCGGACAAAAAAGGATGGCATCTGGATCGGATCAGGTATTTGGTTGATTTTAAGTAGCGTAGCCCTTTTGATTTTACTTGGTGGAAACACTGCAGGTCTCTTTGCTTTATTTGGTGCCATCACCATTGCGGTTGGGATATTTTTTGCCCGTGGCATCCCCATGTCAGCGTGTGACATTAACAACGAACAGGCCATTTTATTAGAAGAACATACAAAAGCAGAAATCGAGTTACGTCGCACGGAATTTATGCCGAGGTTTACAGTTCAAATTGTGGTGGGTGTCATGCTGATTCTTCTTGCAATCGGAGCGACTGCCGTCTTCACAGCAGGAGCGATCACCCTTGTCACCCCAGCCCTCCTCGTTTTTATGGTTGGTCTGTCTATTTTTCTTTTTGTGACCGCCGGCATGACACGAGGCGCTTACGATCATCTTCTAGCTAAGAATGCGGTAGTAGACTTAGAAAACAGGAGAAAGTCAGATCGTTTAATTGGTGCCATTGCTGCTGCCTATTGGCCTTTAGTGACTGCGATCTACCTAGGGTGGAGCTTTCTACAGAATGCTTGGGACATTAGCTGGGTCGTTTGGCCCGTTGCAGGTTGTATATTTGCTGCCATCGCTGGTGGTATTGGTGCTTGGGGATATACAGAAGGCGGAAGAAGGTAAGGGATATAAAAACATCCAAGACGTGGAAATGAAGCCGTGTCTTGGATGTTTTGCTTTTGTGGTGGTTAAATTGAGATCAAAATCAAAGGAATTCTGATACTAGAGGCCTGAAATTTAGAATCTTACCTAGTTAGGGGACTTTCTCACCTTATCCATCAATTCCCATGAGAAATCGGACGCGGTCTAGTTTCTCAAACCCCATCTTTTTGTAGAAGCCGTGTGCTCGCGGAGCATCGGAAAAACAGTTGACAGCAATCGAGCGATAATCGTGCTTTTTTCCATAGTCTGTCATGAAATCTATCAGTAACTTAGCTGTATCGGTTCCTCGTGCAGCTGGACTAACGGCAAAACTAGAAAATTCAAGTTTTGGGTCAACTACATCCACAAAGGTATCAATTAATGTAAATGTAATGGTGCCAATGATGTTGCCCTCTTTTTTAGCCACGACCACTTTGACATAGGGATGATCTTCTTTGTAGCTAGCTTGCAACTGTTCTAGCGGCTTGATTCCACCTGAAACGTCATCCATCAACGCTTTGTATTCTGCTAAATCTGAATGCTTTAAATATTCCAATGTAATATCCATTTTTCTACTCCTTATTTTTGATTTTAAGGCTAAGCACATTATAACGCATTGCTGGAATAGAAACAACGTTGTGCTTTTTATGTGAAAGGTAACAGAAAACAAGCACATAAGATTTCTCTTTGGGCTTGTTTTTAACTTTAACTTATTTCATCCAAATGTTGTAAAAAGACTTTTTTTGCTAGTGTGTGTATACTCGTTGCTCCATGCTCTTCGGGATCAAGCCTTTTAGCCAGTCCTGTTTGGGATAAGTTTAGTTCAAAGCTAATACGTAATACTTTAGCTTTTGATCTTTTTCTAGCTATTCGGGCATATTCCGTATGGCGGTATTCTTTTCTTGGCATTGCACCAACTCCCTTTATAAGTTGAAGAGCAGGGTTACTTCCTTTTATTCTAGGAAAAGTGTCTGCTCTTTGTTACTTTTTGTTGAAGAGGTGTTAGCGACTTCTTCTTCGTTTAAAAGCAGTAATACTTGTACCGAGACCAGCTAGTGATAGTCCAACAGCAGAAGCGTAAGCTAAACTAGCACCAGTCTGTGGCAGGCGATTGCCACCTCGATTAGGGTTGTTACTAGTTCCAGGTCCGCCTCCACCATCTATAGGAGGTGTTGGACGACAGTCAGGGTGATTTTCACCTGGTGGGCAGGTAGGTCTAGTTGGACATTCAGGATTTTGATCACAAGGTGGTTCCGTTGGACAGTCTGGATCTTCGTCATCTGGAGAACAGGTAGGTCTGGTTGGATCCGTTCCGGGTACTGTTGCTGGCTCAGAAGGATCAGTTCCAGGTACAGTGTTTCCAGTTGGCTCGGTAGGGTCAGTTCCCGGAGTCGTTGTTTCAATTGGCTCGGTAGGGCTGGTTGTCGTTGGGGTTGTGGTTGGTTCAGATGGTCCGGTTTCAGGCACTGTTGTTCCAGTTGGCTGAGTAGGATCGGTCCCTGGTGTCGTATTGTCGGTCGGATTAG
>Ga0131853_10004826_pt1 | contig 24213 bp, 15 predicted proteins | sample TergutLab28metaG_FD_92764 | JGI IMG/M metagenome (GOLD analysis project Ga0131853, IMG submission 92764) | Labiotermes labralis P1 segment gut microbial communities from Petit-Saut dam, French Guiana - Lab288 P1 (version 2) (version 2) | ecosystem: Host-associated > Arthropoda: Insects >...
AACAAAACAAAAGCCTCAAAATTTTATATAAAAATTGAGTTTTTGTCTATCTTTAAAAAAAATAAAAAGAGTTTGTGGGGGGGATTTTTAAAAAATTAAATTGGGGGGGGGGGGGGGACATAAGGATTGAGAGAGAGAATTTCTAAATTTAGTAGAACTGTTAACATGCAATCTTTATCAAATGTACAAAACATAAAAGCTATGTCAAAAAGCAATGACTGACTTAATCAAACGCTGCTTTCAACCACAAAGTTATATAACATAATACCGAACTTCAATTCTTCTTTCGCAGAAATTAATACACACTGTATCAGATTTATGAAAATAAATGCTAAACTACAGGGAGGCTTTAAAATTTTACAACCAGATGAAGTATATGTCTTTGTTTAAAAACACATAAGTAACATAAGAAACTTAAGTACAAAAACAAGTTCTGAAAGCAAACCAAGGACCTGACATACACAGCGTTAACAAAACATCAACACCCTGAGGCCTGCTGCATGCTGCATAGGCAAGGGAGATGGGAAAGGGATAAAATATCAACTAAGGAGCTGGCTCAAAAATTGAAAACAAATTTGCTTCAGAAAATGCAGTTGTAATTTCTGAAATCAAGTCTGGATAGGGAAAGGAATATGATTGCGCCATGTGAAATCCTGTAAAAAAAGTTTGCATCTGTAAATATTAAGCTAACACATACGATTAAATTACAAAATTAGCTATGGCATGACACACCCAGAGTGCACAAGAAATAAAACTGTATGTCAGCATGCCTCACTTCTAACAACAGAAGAGATTACAAACATCCATTGCATTCTTTCAGTCTCTCATCACACTATAAAGGCTGAAGAAGGCTAATTCAACAGATGTAGTGTTGGCGTTAAAATGGTTATGGTAATGACTGTAATCAGTGCATGAAAATTTAGGATTAAACCTATCACACCAGTAAGACGACGACAAATTAGCCTCAGTTCTTCATGGCCAAGAAAAACAAAACTGTATTCAACTGACAATGGAGGTTTTTAACTTTTAACTGTAGACAATTTTCACATAACAATCTGTGTTTAGAACCACCCAGCTTTTGAACTTTTTCCACTGTCCAGTGTTAAAAAAATACAATTTAAAAAACAGTGGTGAGGCCACCTACACAGTTCAGTGCATCAGAGAGAGAGCTACTCGGCATCTCTGGGCCAGAAAGTCACAGTTTCAACAATGAATGGGATGTAAAATGAAGGCCTAAGGCCCCTAAGTCTTTCCAACTAGAAATAACTGGCTGTTAGCAGAAACAGTACTGTGCAGAGCGTAAGCCTTCAAATGATGATAGACAATTTATTTGACTGGATGTCAATGGACTACATTCAATCAACATTGGAAAGACGCATTCCAGAATGTGTTGTGAATGTGCTCACACACTAACAAAAGAAGAAGGCTATCAGAATATGCTTTAAGCGTGTCAAGTACTGTATGCTTTAAGTGTGTTAAGTACTGTATGCTTTAAGTGTGTCAAGTACTGTATGCTTTAAGTGTGTCAAGTACTGTATGCTTTAAGTGTGTCAAGTACAGTTATGAGACTGTTATTGTCCCTGTTGCTCTGGGCTTGCAGAACAGCATGTACTGTGAGATTATAATGGCTGACATAAACAAAATAGCAACATTTGTATTCCCTCAGCCATTCGTAAACAATGAAAAAGAAAAAAGATCTTGATTGTAGTACTACCTTGAAGTTGGGAGCATGTTATTTTTTGTTACATGTTGCAAAATCTGGTCCAAAACTACTTATGCACTGAAGAATTAACCAGTATTGAAATAATGTGACTTTTATTTTAACTCTTGTATCATATTCTTTAATTCTCACAAGGAACTTGAAGTAATGCAGTTATTATCATACATAATTAGCAAAACAAAATCACAATTTTTTAGACTGTCTCTGGTTCCTGTATTTGTACAATAACTGAATAAATGGTCAAGTTGCTTCAAATTCCAGAGTACATAAAATTTCTCTGATCACTGGCCCAATGTCTTGGTGGGTGCAGACTTTATATACAATACAGCTGCCATGCTCAGTGCAGGGATAAAAGAAAGGCCCTGTAATTTCCTATGTGATATTTTTACAAAAAAAACATGCTTATGACATTACTGCTATATCATTATTTCTTTCATGTAACAGTAAGCAAATAACGTAAATCAAAAAGAGTAAAGATTGTTGGGGTAGTTTTAACCGTTTTGTGATGCTAAAGCAAACATATTTTAACATTTCTCTATTATGCTGTTCAAAAATTCTGGTAACCAGCAGAACATCATTAAGGAGTTTCAGTGTATAATTTTATATTCAGCGTTACGAGAAAAACTGTAGAGAGGTACAGTTCTTATACTTGTATAATTCACACAAATCAAATACTGTAATTCTGGATGTACGATCAACAGGACATTAATTACAAATGTGCAGCACACTTCCACAGAATATACCACTTACCTGCCAGAAAGATGAGGGGCAGCAGAAGGAGAAGAAGCCTAGTGTTATGCTTTCGAGAGGACAACGATTCAGAAGACACATCTACTTCCATATAGTCATCTTTCTCATAATATGCCCCATGCTCATGTTCCTTTTGTGATGCATGCCATTTTGACAGCAGCAATGTATCCAACCGCATTACTGAAGACACCAATCGATGGACCCAAATGAACAGTTTTTGCAGCCAGCTGGAACTTCCTTCAACCCACACAGGAGACATGCCTAATATTCACAAAAATACACATTACTTATCAGCTGTGAGTAATGACTCTGCAAATTTTAAGATAATTATTCTCATGGGGCAAAGGAGGGGGCTTTGCAGTTTTCTTCGATAATTTAGTAAAAGTCATTTCAACAAATTTTGGTGAAACCCACAAAATAACACTGCCAACATCATTCATTCTTGATGAACCTAATATCAAACAGTGAATTACACTGTGAATATCCATACATCTCACAAATAATATGAAAAACAAGCAGCATAAGTGCCCTCTTCACTGGTTGCGACAAGAGGTCTGTCAGAATCATGCTATAAAACATTTAAATATCCTAACATGCTTACATTAGTGTTCATACAATTATAGAGAGTATTGACAGTGGGGAGTATAAGAACACTAAGCATGTACAGCAGCCAGAAAGAACAGCCCTTTAACATTTTTGCTTAGTGTTATACTTTCAAGATCATGATTAAATATGACCTACTAAATAATACATACAGAAATGTACTATATCAAATGTCAAAAATTTCTTATTTAATAATATCAAAGAACTGAAGATAATGGAGAGTGGAAATCACTGACAACAAGGTAGACTCCAGTTGCAATGTGATGGCACACGGTGATGCATGGGAGGTGAAGTGAAGGGGAAACTGGCAAATGGAGTGTGTAGCCAGTACTCTTCACACTACCTCAGAACACGATGTATCCAGCATTACTACCACTGACGCGCACACCTCGGCTGCCAGAAGTCGAACGAGCTGACGCCCCCGCCGATTTAAATGGACTCGTCTGTTTTGCCGAGAAATGAAAACTGGTCTGTGCACGTGTGCCATCACATTCCAAATGCAGTCTACCACAGCAGATTATGTTAGCATTCTCTCAGTTTTAATACTACAGCACCACCATTATTGCTGACCTTTTCAGTGAACATATTAAGACCAAATAACCTACAAACCATACAGAAGGTACTGGGTACCAAACCCCATGACGTAATTAAAACTGACATAGAAATCTGCATGACATATACAGAACAAAACAAAACAGTGCAATTTTTTTTTTCTGAACAACTCTGCAAACTTTGAAGTCAAAAGTACAGATACTGAAAGCCAGGGCATAAACATTACAGATAAAATGACAAGCTTACGGTGGGGTGTGGCATACAAATGTGTGTCACGGTGACGACCAACTAGTCTGTATGCAGCATCAACAGTGTGGGTGAAGGAAACAGTGATGAAAGTCCAGATGGCTATGAAGTAAGACGAGATACGTGAAGTGACAGTCCATGATTTTGAAACATGTTTGGATGTCTTGCTATTAATTTCTTCAGCCACATCATCCACATCTGAATCCAAAGCATCCCAGTCTTCTAAAACCCTTCTGGATGCCACTGAGCCTGAAATAATACCAACCACATACAGTAAACACTGGGATTACAACTGCTTACAAATATGATCAATGCATTACCCAACCTATTTAATGTATATACACCGTTTAATGCACCATCTTCGGGCTTCTATTTTATACAGTAAATTGCAATCCTCCCCCAGTAAACAGCACAAAGCAGACAACCTGATGAAGGCCAATACAAGCCAAAACATGTAGTTGTTTCCATCACATAATCATTAAATACACCTCAATGATTAAGTTGTGTTTGACTACATACTTTTTCCTTGCACAAAGTACCACAAATTTTCACTTAATCAAAGACTTCAATATTATATTGTGTTGTTTGTACTTCAAGAAATGTAGGTACACACAAGCAGATAATATTTATTCTTTCTCAATTATGCAATAAAAAAGAAGAGTATTTATTAGGAAAGTTCTGGTATGTGACAAAGTACCGAAAAAATAGCAAATGAAGGCAGCAGACAACATATTCTCATTATTCTACCTGAACTTGTATGGTCCAACCACCGTGATTTTGTCACATCACGCTTCGAGACTGAGATGCCAGTACCACCTGAAATATTGTCCTCTGACCAGCTATGTTGGCGCACTGTGTTGAGGCTTCTGCGAGACATGTTGGGCATAGCAATCACACCTGGAGCTAGCTCTTTGCGATGTGGTGATACCCGTGAGTATGTATAATCTGTCTTTGGGAACTTACTGCAACAGTATAAAAAGGAAAACAAAGATCTAATGGCATTACAGAAATAAAAAGTTGTTATTAATTCCACAAGTTATGGATCAACAGATCGGCCAATACATGACGAGTGATTTGGACCATTAGTATAGGATACTTAGTTCATATAATAACCAGTGTAGACTGAATGAACACGGAGTTGCGGTCAATTTCTGGCAGGACCAAGAAATTTTTCGTTCCTCTGAAGCGTCCATATTGGCTCTGGGCTTCATCATCTTCCTACTTAATGGGCAATCCTCCCCTGGGCATAAATGGCTGAATCATGCAGCTGAATACTCACCTCCGACTAGCAGTGAGGTTAAATGTACATGAAGCTGCTATACGTCCACTCCCAATATTTCACTGGCATGCTTTACCTATACTGTCTCATAATTCTGACTACTACTAACTGATGCTACTGGTGACAGGAACTGAATTAATACAAATGCATAAATTTCCCTCATTATGGAACATAATGACGGTTGTCTAAAGAGATGAGACAACACAATACAGAGTAAAAATCCACCAAATGAGTTGCCAAGAAGATTTCACTGAGAACAGACAATGTTCTGTTCAAAACACCAACTATGGTATTACAATGATGCTTGGGCAGTCTCCTAAAATATATTAAGCTTCAGGAATGATGTTCATTTTAACCAGTTAAGCAGCAGGGTTCCTTCAACTGTCCTGACCTAACAGAGTGAGATAATTTTTTTTTAAATTTGCTCTGTAAGCAGACATAGGGGAAGGCCCATACTATTGAAGACCATGACAATATGGATAATGTACATAAATTTCCGTAATCTATCTTTCATTAACTCTCCCTCACAGGAATCAGTGAACATGCACACTTCTTTGATACTATATACCATGGAACATGTAGGATGAAAATTAATATCTATACCGCCTCTCTTAATGTCAATTTGTTCATACCACTTGAAAGGTTACACTAATTTCTGTTACATGGCAATGTGACAGAGATAGACAGAGAAAATGCAGATGACTACAAACAGACTTCATTACCCTCACGAAACTCAACTGCAAACATATTTGCATATCTTCATAAAACAGAGGGGCCATATGTAAATAAATAAATAAATAAAAATTATACAAAATCAGTAGGTGCATTTGTGACTTATCACCACACTGAACTGCACGTATCACAGACTCTTACCAGCTGCAGTTACCAAATCAGAAATAAAACTATAGCCTGTGACTGCTATAATGTTACTTCTTAAAAGCGCACACAAATGAGCTTAGAAGGGGTCCAGTGTTTCCCATCAACATATAAGACTGCATGGACCCATTTTCAATAGTAATAATATTAGTTCCACCTCATCATTTTATCAGACTTCCAAGTTCTAATTATCACAGTGTTACAGAATTTAGAAACACATGTTGGATCAAAACTAGAGGCATGGAGACATGCAGTACAACAAAAACTGGTCCCGAAAAACATGAAATGATATCATAAATGCACATTCTTCCTTCACACGGGAAGCACATTTCAGGGGGAGGTGGGTAGGGAAGAGTCAAAACTTTCTTTGAAATAAAAATAAGAAATAACAGTTCTCTACTTGTTAGTATTTTCAAAGCATGTGTTTTACAGCATGAAATGGAGCATGAATGTGAATGATCACTTATTAAGAACACAGAAGGAAACAGCTGTGGCCTATTTTGAGCTACTATCCTTGCCCATGCAAAGAGGGAGTAAATAAAGCCATAAGAAACCCGTCAGGATAGCTGGCCTCACAACTGTAGCATTCCAAATATGCAGCAGACCTCATAACCACATCACAAAAGGCTCATTGCAATGCAGTAAATTACACAACCTGTACATATCCTAGAATTTCTCCTCAAACATTAATGTAACTTTACTTAATTCATTTCAATTAAGATGGTCTCATATCATCATTACTCCCCATTTTTAAAGGGAAAACTGTATCAGAGAAACAAACCAAATGGACATTTTTAAGTTCAACCAGCCAAGAAAACTCTGTATTGGTAACTATAATTTCCTGTTGAATTGATCTGGTAATAACTGTAGCAAATAGCAGTACAAGGAATATAAGCTATGATATGACAAGCTCTGTTAAGCTATATGAGAAAATATGTGGCTTAGCATAGGAGTGAATCACTCCAGGGGTACCCCATTTTTCTATAAATAGCCACCCCTTCTCCTTACCACTGATATGCAAGGTCAGACAAGACCACTTCAACACACAGGAGGGGAGCTGGGATGAAATTATATTTAGCAAAGAACAGCTGCAAGTGTTTAAATTGCACCATTTTCTTCTTCTTTCTGCTGGAGGACTTGTAATGATTTCCATAACAGTCCTTCCTCCTGGCAGATTCTCAAAATGTATAATTAAACACAGGTGAAGCTACTGTAAGGAATCATTTGTACTTATATTCCCTACAATTATAATGTGGTGCACACATGCCATACTTAACCAAATACAAGCGGTGGCTTCAGTACCCCCTCCCCCCCAAGAATCTTCAATTTTCAAATCACAAGGCAACTTGCCCCATTTTCAGACACTGAATTAGAAAATAAACACTCATCATATATTTGGGTAATGATGATACCTTGAGAGAGAGAGAAGATACAATGTAGAGGCACTGAACTATATAACAGATTGTAAAATGATAAAATATGACAAATGTATTAAAATCTACATTTAATGGGAATTTCTGTGAAAGTTGAACTTAATAAAACACAGGGAAAATAAAATTATTTTTAATATAAGCCAAAACTTGAAGCAATAAACACACAACCTGTACCAAAGTGAGGGGAGGGATTAAAATAAACAAAAATTATTTACTAAATAAATCTGAACCTGGAGCAAAACAATGTATGCAAAGTTCAAGACAACCTAAAATTGCCCACAGAATAAAACAGGAAAGATGATGGTAACTATTCAACAAAGAAAAGACAAATTTGTTATGTGCAAGCATACTGCTTTCAAAATATGCATCAATGCAAAACCTGATATTAATAGCATCTCCAACATCACAGCTATTAAAACAGATACGGATTATATTAACCCAAAACTACGTTCTGCATGTTTTGTCAGGGAAACAGCTGCACCACCCATGAAAACAGAATTTAAAAACAAGACATAAGCACAACCTTCAAACTCTAACCTCACTCTATCTAAAAATGGTGTACGCTATGGAGGTTTGAAGTTATTCAATAATCATCCTTCTACAATTAAAAGCTCAAATCATAATATAAAGGAATGGGAACCTAAATTAAGAAGTATCTCTTTCTAATTCTCCACTGTTGAATAGTTCACCTCAGGTGAAAATTCTAACATTTTTCATGCCTAGCATATGTTGACTTATGTACTATGGTATTTATAGCCTTAATGGTATTTTAAATGGTTTTCTTAATATGATGTAGTTAAATGTATGTGGAGCACTGACACTAGTACTTTGTATAGCATAATTTTTATGGCTCTCCTGTGTCATGTTACACACTGTCTGTATACAGACTGTACAGCTATATACCCAGGTCAACTAGTTACTTCAGTTCATATGTTAAGTAAGTTCTGTACTTGTACTATGATACATTCTGCACCATTGGGCTTAGCCCAAAGGAGCTATGTAATATACGTAAATTATATTCTATCCTACACCTGCAAGAAACCTATGTAATTGCAAATTCATACACAATGGCAAACCAAAAACTCTCATTTTATGGTCAAAGCTGTTAATGTGTAATTGTTCCCTAATGGACTAATGCATCAAACATTATTTCAATTGACCTGCTAATTCTATCAAGTCCAACTTCCTGCTTAACTTTCAAATAGCAAGACACAATCATAACTCAATAAAAAATATAACCCGTTTTCTATATATAAACTGAAGACTACAACTAATATGAGTGTGCATGTGAAAAGAAGACTTTTAAATGGGTTTTGGGCAAACAAAAGTTACATTTCAAAAAAGCTACCATTCTAATTCACACACTATATATAACAGCCTTCCATTAAACTTACATCAGAATAATTTCAAACCATGCTTAACTACAATCAGTATCAACAACTTAACTTGCTATTACACAAGAACACCCTATATGAGATTTTCCATAATTTTGAAAATCAAAGCAAAAATTGACAAGACTTTTGTAGAAATAGGATCCTATTTTCAACTAAGTTACTGTTCATGACACTAAGAATTTGAGTAATCAAATTCATATCTTAAAGTTGGCAATGCTGTACACTCTACTGCCACTCTATGAAGACAGATTCTGAAACACACCCACAATACTCCATGTGTAAATGCTACATGAACAGTGTTTCCAACAGCAACTAACAAACTTAACCTCAAATTCAGTCCTATAACGCATTACCAAACAAATGACATGTACTATTCTACTTACCTTTCAGTTTAACTTTTTTTTCTAAAACCTATCCTTCCAGAACAAATTTCCATGATAAACTAACTACAAAATACAATTTCACCTTATTACAAACCTTCCTGATCTATTACTGAATATATGAAAGGGAAGTACTTCCTCTGGGTACTTTATACTGCTATGGGGTCTGAAATTATAATACCACAACACATATTAACTGAAATGGATTCTTGTCCTGCTACACCCATACTGTTTTTCAAATTCTGTCGAATCAGACTGTAATAAAAACGAATGAAACAACTGTCACATTACATATCAGTGAAACTAAGTAAAACCTACAACAGTAGGACTAGGTACTTTTGATGAACCTATGCTTTAATTACTTGGATTTCCTTTCATTCCACGAATCCAAAAAAGGTTAATACCTTGGATAAATAACAAGTCAAAAAGTATCAAATATACATAGTAGTTTCTGGTACAATACAATTAGATTAAAACTGGTTGAGCTTGGTTTATCATTCTCTATTTACATTAAAAGTGTACAGTGGCCAATTTGATGAAGGTTGGTGAAAGATATATTTTTGTCTAGTGCATATATTTTAGTCATCAGAATTTAATTTGAATCTATTTTTGCTGTTAAGCACAAATAAGAAATGTGACAGTATATAGTTCAACTGAAGAAGCAGGATTTTTACACTCTTATATAAATCCCCACTTATTTGAAGGTAATACCCAACCATCTCAGTAACCTGCTGAAGAGTCATTATTTCCTGATGTAAACTTACCAATGCAAAGGATGCAGCAGGAGTATCAGGATGTTCACACACCTCCAAGGGAAAAACCGCTGGACAGGTCTATAATGCATGACTGGAAAGGGGTTAAGGAAAAGAGGCTGGATGAAAAAAATGTGTGGAGGTCAAATAAATAAAAGTGAGATATGTGCCTTGGTTTCCACCTGGATAGAAGCATATGACACTTGATTCCCTTTGAACACAGAAGAGTGCATCTTCTGAGACTTGTATATATGCAATTTCCATATCTTCTACCCAGATGAAAGGAAATGTTCATATATTTCAAAATGAAGAGAAAACTGGATGTCAGATCTAATGTTCCGACCGCACTGCTACTGAAGATTCAAGTCTTCTCGAATGTTACAATATATTGTTTGGCAAGATATTCACCATGTTCTGAAGGAATGTAAATGCTTTTATTTTCAAGGTCATTCAAAGGGTACTACAATCCTTGAACACATCGGGAATTGCTTACCCAACAGCACAGACTAAAACCCCTTAAGACTTGAATCTTGGGTTAGAAATTTACTTTAGTAAGATACAAAATTCTCTACTCTGCACAGTAAATGAGAGACAGCAATAACAAAGCATTATTTGGAGCATGGCAACATTATGTTACACAGGCAGTAGGAAAAATATGTACATCACTTCTATGCCAGGCCACAAAGATATTCTAATGAGTATTTACACAGCAATCTTGTTAGTTCACAAAAAAAAAAAATGGCATTTGATTAAAAGTAATTTATATTATCAAACCCCATGTCTGACACTCCAGATTACAGAACACCCTAAAACATTTTGGTTTTCTTGTGGATGATATGCAAATTTGACTCACAGTATAAAATCGGTACATAAGGAAAAATGAAAAACATTATAATTCTAAATTATGCAAGAAATTGCTACTAAATTACAAATATTTTAAATATAGACACTAGTTTTATTGAAATTATAAATTTCAGCATGCTGAACACATAAGATCAACATACAATTCCCATTACAACAGAAAGCAATGCACAGGGTAGTTATGTACAAATGGTATGACTGCATTCTTGGACACATAAAAGGCAATGCATGGAAGCAGAGAAAACATAATCATGTAACACTGTTTGAAGCACACCTTTTACAACACACACTACTTAACACACAAATTTGCACACAGCTACATTATTTAATCCTTGGATGCCAGTATTAAATGTTCAGTGTGATGTGCAGAGACTGGAATTTCAATTTAATCTGCATTAGGAAGACCATTCAATGCCACCGTTTACACCTGGCATTAGGCGCCAAAGTTCCAATTACATACAATGCTGACAAGAATTCAGAATTCCATATATAATTATTTTCTGTAAATAAAACGTGTGTGGCAAGAACTGATGCCCAAAAATAAAACAAACACATAAATTATTTTACTAATCATCTTCTTACATCATTACTGTGGTCCTGGTTGTCGATGTTGCTGTCATCATCATCAAAATGTCAAATGTTATTCCAAATGGAAATATACAATTACTGATAATCAACAAAGCACAACTTCATGACTCAGTCATTCTTCAATGGGGATGCATATTTATGCACTGATCATGCTCGATAAGCTACTTTGATATTACGCTTTTTTTACCTTTAGGCATACAGTTAACCATACTCATGTTGAAGAAATTTACTGGAATACATGAACTGTGTTCAAACTTTCAGCCAGCTTCAAATTTGTTGTATGTCTTTTAACTTCAACCATTCCAGCAGAGTTAAAACAGCCAACACTGCCATCAAGGATTCTGTACACAAACACAACTATGCCATTTATTTTTCATAATAATTTTTTTTTATGGGTTAGGTTCCGAACACTCTGTGAAAAGCAAAAATTCGAGAAAAATTGACTGCCTCCACCAAAAATATTGCTCTGTTTTTCTATTCCTTGCACAAACTATGTGGTGGGAAACTTTTTCCATCCCTCAACACTTGAAACACCATGCACTATGGGTCCAAGATTTCGTTGGAATGGTTTTGATGCTCCTATCAACTTAATGATCCAAGTGATGTATCGTTATTCTTGGGGCGATTCAGCAAATTTGCAAAAATCACCAAGTATAAACCAGCTAAACATGATGGATGACTGTAAATGACAGATTGTGAAATATAATATATATGATCTGGACAGCATGAAGGAGCTTGTAGAATTTCACTATTAACAAATGCAGAAAACGGCAAATGCTAAATATATCTCCTCTGCATGTCAAAGGAAACTTCAATCTGAACTCTCCATCCCATCCAAGCTGTAATATTATTATTTGTGGTTTCCTAAAAAAAATTCATGGCTTGTTTGAAGGTCCCTACCATCCCACTTGGGTGGTTAGCTACTGGCCACTCACTGTGGAGACCCAGGACTGACCCCAGGTCAGTACATATAGGATTTACTTGTGGTATATGAGGTGACATTGGGTTACATTTTACTCCCAAGAATTTTCATTTTCATCTGTAGGTACTATTTTACCGATGCTACACACCCACATTTCATTTTCATATCAGTGACAGCACGTAATCTTGGTAACTGACAACACTTCTCCCCTTTACAGCACCCACTATATTTACACAAAAAATATTCTTTCTAACTTCTTTATACATGCTTCAGTACTTATGGACCAAAGGTACATGGTACTGTAAAGTAGCAGCATGTGCTTCTGTTGCATTTTTAATGTTTTATTGTAAATATCTTAATACGTATATTATGATGAAATACTAACAGAAATCCAAAGCCTGCTATGTGGTAACAACATAAGAAATATATATTTGTGAAAACGCTGTACTGGTTATTTTGTTCTTATCACTTTCCTCAATGACAAGAAAGTGAAGAAAAACAAGTCTTCATGATACTAACACTGTACAGTCAGTCATTATATAACTGTCATCATAAATATATGCAATAAACCAATAATTAATGCCTGATGGCCCCAAAAAAACAGAACCGGATTTCACTGTTCGGAATCTTGGTGTGTTCTTTATGGAGTTTCATAATTAAAAAACAGACACAGAAGTGTACGAAACTCATTTACCCTTCTGTCACCTCCACACTGAATAGTCAAGTAAGAAAAGCATGCAAAATACATTTAATGTAGAAGCAAGCAGCCATGGAAAATTAAAAGTTCTGCATGCAGTATTGTCCATTAGCTTAATTACTTTTCACAGCGAGATACTGGAGTGGTCATGAATGCTCCTGCCACACTGTACAAGCTAAAGGCGTTACACTTTTGCAAAAGTGGATCTCGAGGTACACGTACTAGTACAAAATTCATGTTTTTATAATAACTATTAAATGCTTTGTGTCACAGTAAACAATAAATACTTATTCACTTAAGTAGAACATAAGGAAATTATTCTTTCATGACCACTTCAATATTTTGTGCAAGCTAAACCGCCCTGCAAAATGCAAAAGATGATCTAGCTCCACCATGCAGAAATACGCACTTCCACCAGTCTCCAGTTTTTTTGTAGATCCAGTATGCAATGCCTCGTCCTTCTTCAGCTGAGTAATTACTCATGTTGTAATGGTCACTCTTCTGTAGCTTTTCCTCCCCAACTGCTTCTGCCGTCACAGCAAGCACTTCATCACCTTTCCGAGGTGTAGCCCCATTAATCAGCAGGCGACGCCTTGCTGTCTGGCTATCTGACCTTCTCCCAATCTGTAACACATTATCACATTTTTGGCAATTCTTTCTGTAGTAAACTGAAGTTAGTAAACCGGCAAGATAACTTTAACCTTTTGGCGCCGGAATTACTTTTTTAATTTTAGCACACCCTGTATATAAAATGTGAATAATACAGGAACCAAATATGTTAGAATTATGAAATAAACTGCATTTTGAAGACAAAAAAAAAAAAAGGAGAGTATACACCATGTTTACAATATTCAGTACCTATATTTGTTGAATAAATATATAAAATGCAACTTTGGAGGTTAGCGGTGCGGTACGTCAACTATAGTTGACATTAGGCGCCTAAAGGTTAACGCGACGTTCTTTTGTGACATGACTGGCATACAAATACTGTGATAATTTCAAGGTGGTAAAAAGCTCTCAATAAAATTATATAGCACATTAACTAACATGTACGTAGAACATCATCAAACACCACCATAGTGCTCATGATAACCTAAATGCAAAACAGGTAAAAGCTGAATGTAATTGTGTTTTGGAAATAAATTAAACACCACACAATGGAGCTTTTTGAGGAAGTAGAAATATGTCACCAAGCATTCTTAACCTTGACATTAAATGGCAATTGTCAGTTCATGTCCTGGCTGCTTAATCCCAAGAAAAGAGCTTCCAGTAACCCCTAAACAGAAGGTTGGGTGGACTGCAAGGGCAGTTAGAGGCCACAGAGTGTAGAAAAATCTCTGCCCATGTGATGCATCTAACTGAAAGGCTAGTCACTAAACTCAAAGGCTCAAGAAAAAGCTATCAGTAACACAGAAACCTCAACATATTCATTCTTACGTTTCAATGGGACCTTGCACCCAAAATAATGTTACGTCTAGTACCTGCTGGACATGGGGCTGAGCTGCATCCATACCCAGTATTGATGGTTATGATAAGAAAAATCACGGTTATGGCCAAGACTCTAACTCTGCATACCCAAACTACAGGCAGTCATTATTTAATGAACTGGCTCTATTTATGTGACATATATAAAATCCTGAATGTGACTTTAGACATGCAAATAAATATAATTTGGAAACATGCTGCTCAGGATTAGAAGATACAAGGATCATGAATACTGCACATGAAATCCAACTGCCACAATAACAACTAAAACCATTTGGTCTGGCGAGATTGGACTGTAAAAATCTGGACAACACACATATTCTACAATAATTCTTTGCAATTATGCTTGTTTCAATGGAATTTGTTATACAGTATATGAATGTTTCACAACAAATGAAAGTAGCATAGGATGGTCCAAGATTTCGCTTACCTGACCCTAGAGATGGACAGAACATACTCCTCCAAAATGCGGGCAACTGGATGCCAGTCAACGTGGCACAGCACCCCAAAAATATTGAATCTCCAACAACAAACTTGCAAAAACCTTAAAATTTGCAATGCATATTATGTTTTTATGGAGTGCAGGGCACACAGAAATGAATATTGCAATAAGTGAATGCCAAGGGCCTCAAGTGTAAAGTCACAATTTCGTAAGTTGTTCAATAACTCCATAACAAAATTTCTCCTGTTTTTCCACTCAATGTCACGCCACGTTCCCTCCGATTCTTAATCTTCAAGAAAATGGGGACAACTGCATGCATTACCCCTTTTTTACCCAGTATAATTTTTCCTTACATAGTCCATGACACTACCACAAAACTGCTGATATGCTTACTTTGGCTCAACATGCAAATTAATTTGTAACATGAATCTTTACCTTCCGATCATCCTCTGCAACATGTTCGACAGAAGAATCACTGTCATTACTAGCCTTCCTATGCACGTGCTTGACAGCAGTAACACTTGCTTCACTGGTGTGAGATTCTCTGACAGATGTTTGGCCAGACTCCTGACGGTTACCAACTCTCAGTCTACTGAAGAAAAGGAAAAGACATTAGATTCAAAGATTAAAGTTACTATGTTGACCTCTGATAACTATAAAAAGCTCAGAGAACAAATTCAGTCTTGAAAAAATACTAGTCACACAGCTAGTGGAGAAAATTCATGCCTGATATAGGCTTCTAAGATGCATCACTGTTGGCACTTGTGCCCTGACATTACTTTCTATCTTGAGTTAATTTTATTCACACCCTACCACCTGCTTCTTGAATATTCGTTTTGGTATTACACACATATATGGCCGTGTTCCAAGTGGTGTCTTCATTATCCTTAACTGAAATTTGTTTAATGTAAACCATACACTCTCAGACACCCACCACATAAAATGTTATTTCCTGAAATCAACGCCTTTTCCAGTGCTGTCCCAAATTCATTACCCACTAAGACACTTCGGATATAGATACATTATGCTTATTTTATGCACACAATGGACTGATAATTCAGTGAGAGTCATTTACATATACAGATCAACTTTACCTTGAAGTACCCTTATTTGGATCAATAAAATGTTAACGCCAACTAACCTTCCCTTTGTTTTTGCAGTTGCAGTAACATGCCTGACGTCTTCTGTGACATGCGTACTTTCCCTATCACGGCTCCCTCGTAAGAATGGAGTTGCTGATCTTGACCTACTACTCCGCAACTCCCTGATATTTTTTTCTTCCATTATTACTGTCTCTTATTATATTATTACATTTAAAGTGCGACAAATATTTTCTACTATAAGCACGTTAACCTTTTATTATATGAACAGCTATGCTACTGCACTCAAGCAACGAAAACTTCGTCACTCAGTTTTACGTTTACCCACGTTTTGCATAATGTGTTTGCGCAATAGAAACTCCCGCACGTACGCACCCCGAAGAGAAAATACACACTGTGTGGTCAATTCCACAACACACGTCTTTTTCTGCATAAAAGAATAACACGCTCGTCGCACAGCAAATTCCGCCCCGGACGTCTCTCTTTACTGCAAATAACTTGCTGATTACAAGAATAAACACGAGATACAAAAAACAAAACACGCCACACTGCACTTTCTACAGTCTGAACATGGGTGCGTGATGACATCACAGTTATCTTCGACAACGACGCACGACACCTGCCGATAATTCCATTTACTATAATGCGGAATTAGCACCCCATCTGCCACCTACCGAGTAAAGCCCATAAACTCGCAAAGAATAGGAATAAAGAAACTACACTGATCCATGTTTTATGGTCGAGATAAAGAGTGCTTACTGCGCGGTAGGGACTGGGTCTGTAAATAAGGCAGTCAGCGCTTAATGAGTCGAGAAAACTCTTTATTTGGGTGTGACCCTGGATACACGACTCACCTGGTCGCCTCGCATCGATCATGTCAGGAAGAGGGGTACTCAAAGTTTGGGTATGCTGGGTCTCCTCCTGAATAGGAAGAGTTATCTTTCCGTCAGGAACGGAGTCCTGCTATATAAGTTCAACCCCCCCCCCCCATTATGGACTATGCTTGCCCCGCGTGAAGGTCCGCTGCTCGCACCCATGTCCGCAGACTACTGGTATTACAATCCAAGAGTCTTCGCCTCTCTACTGGTGCCCCCTGGTACGTAAGTAACAGGCAGATACACGAGGATCTGGGCGTTCCGCTGTTTGCCGATCACATCAGAGCCCTGACTGCGATATGTGACTCAAAGTTAGCTGATGTGGGGAACCCCCTAGTGCGGCAACTCGGCAGGTACTTACGCTGAACGAGGGTTGACACCGTGGCCTGACGCGAAAGCCAAGGGCGACAGGGGCCAGCAGGCCAGTCGGGGCCATCGCCCGCGATGGCCAAGTCGACTAAACGAATCGCGTTCGACGCTGATTAGCCGAGCGCCCTTCGGTTACCCTGACTGAGGTTTTCCATGATTTTTCCTAACTTGTAAGGCAAATGCCAGGTGTACGATGTAAACTCGGGGCACAGCTCGCACTCCCCTCCCCTAGGGGCGGCGGCTTCACCTAAGCGCCTGACAAACGTTGCATACCTCCAGTTTGTGACTGAGTCAGTCTGAGCTCAGAACCCAGACAGCCAACCAACCAAAATTTGTCCCTCCCATAATTATTCCAGAACAACCTAGGCCCTAGTCTTTGGCATGATCAGTCAAGGCCCTCAGCCTGACTTTAATATCGTTAGCGGAAGCATATGCCCCTGTTAGAGTTTACGTGTCTGTTATAGAGCCCAGCGATGTGGTCAAACGCAGGTCTGGCTAACAGACAGAGGTACGTCGACTTGTGCTGAACATGCAAGTCTCCGCCACCCAGTTAACACTTTGGTTTGGCTTGGCTTGGTCTGGGGTGTTGGTTAGGTGATGTGGTGGTGGTGGTGGTGGTGGTGGTGGTGTGGATGTGGTTGTGGTGTAGTAGTGGTGGTGATAGTTGTGATGGTGTGGAGGTGGTTGTGGTTTAGTAGTGGTGGTGGTTTGGTGGTGGTGGTTTGGTGGTGGTGGTGGTGGTGGTGGTGGTGATGTTGTGGAGATATTTGTGGTGATGTGCAGGTGGTTGTGGTGTATTAGTGGTGGTGGTTTGGTGTTGATGTGGTGGTGATGTTGTAGAGATAGTTGTGGTGGTGTGGAGGTGGTTGTGGTGTAGTAATGGTGGTGGTTTGGTGTAGATGTGGTGGTGGTGTGGGGATGGTTGTGGTGTAGTAGTGGTGGTGGAGAAGTGGTGGTCATGTTGATAGTTTGGTGATGTTGTGGTTTGACAATGTTGAGGTGGTGTGGTTCTGTGGTGATTGTGTTGGTGCAGGTAGTGTGATGGTTTGGTGATGTGGTGCTGCGGTGGTGGTAGTGTGGCGGTGGTGTGGTGGTGGTATGAGCTTTGATTTTTTTTCTCTTCCTGTCACTTTAGAAGTTTTCTAGTCCTCTGAGGTAAGACTTTGTAATTGATGACAATTACAAGTTCTAAATTAAATTGTAGTTTTAACAATCCCAAGCCAATATATATACTCAATGATGAGTTTTTTTTAAAATTGGAAATCAGGATAGATTTCTGACTAACTCGTCAGTGCACTGTATAAATACAAATAATAAACACCATCTACATAGACATATTGCTAACCTGACTTTTTTTCAAAAAGGGCGCATCCTACTCTGGGTCAGGATTTTTAACAACCTACCACAAAGTATTACAAGCCTTAGGAATGAAAAGCCTCAGTTTAAAGTAGCCCCCCCCCCCGGCCCCCAAAATTTTATATCCACACTCCTTTTACTCTGTGGATGAATTTTTTGCATGCACAGATGATATGTATTACTGACTTCTATGACTGTAAATTCTTACACTGCAATAATTTTATATGTCTTGTATGCTTTTGACACATTCCACATCCTGTCGTCTGGTGACAGCCTCCGGGATCAATGGAATGTATGTATATATGTAAGTAATGCGATATGTCACCGGGGAGATGACTTTAATACGAAGTTTGCAGTAATCACGTTTTAAATGAAACAAGAAGCTATTTTTTGAAGATTATTCTATATAAACACGTGGAAGAACCATCTCTTTTTGTTATATTGCAATGCATTCACGTAGCTAATTTAATTAACAGTTTACATGTGGGACAATGGCGGGGTTCCGTGTTTGTGTCTTTTATGAAATAGTGATCATTGACATCTTTTAAATCTTTGGCGAGTTGGATGAATACCGTTGATACAAGTCGTAATCTGTGCCATAGGCGATGAGCGATAACAGTTGTCATAATGCGGAAACCGGCATTATGGTGGCCTGCTTTTCTATAATATGTAGGGGAAAAAATGAAAGAAAAGTAGTGTTGCAATTTAATTCGGTTCCGCATACATAGTTTATCGGTTGTAACACTTATCCTGAGTATACATGTACATAGCGATGTTAGAGAGAATTCATCTAACGCTGCAATTAAATATTGCGTTTTTAAGTATATGTATAGGTTATTACAATATTATTTTAAGATTATTTAATAGCATTTTGATATGTTTGTTACTGTTGGATTAACAGTTAGTATCTAAAGATGGAGATGTGTGATGATGATGCAGTAGATTTGCAGGAGGAGGGTGCAAAGCTGAAACCAAAGAAAAAGTCACTATGTAGGTTGTTGATGGAAAAGAAAACCAAGGTTGGTTGCTTTTCAACTGAATCGGAAGAAGTGACCTTGCAAGAGAATTTAAAAAATAACAGTCACTTGAAACAAATAGAGGAAACAAAAGATGAAGCTAGCAACATTTTATCACCCACTAAGGGCAGCAGTAGCGTAAATAAATCAGGAGACAATGAAAATAAAGATAGTTCAAATGAAGTTCATCAGATCCATCGCCTGGGATCACCAAGGGATTCTAGCAACAGTACAAAGTTGGCCCTTTGTTGTGCCATGACAGAAAGCTCTAGATCACTGAATCAACATATTTCCAATTACCATCGTGGTAATGGTACAGAGCAAAGCAATCGGGATGAAGAGAGTGTATCACTAGCTGCATTGTCAGTTACAGAGAATGTGAAGAAAGTAATGCAGAGTGTTGATAAAACTGCATCTGTTGATGAGACATATCTGTCTTCTGCACGCTTAAAGGAAGTAGACAGTGAGTCACATCTACAGGAGAATTGTTGTCAAAGTGTTCCTGTTTCGAGGCAGCCTTCTGTGAGAATTTCTCCTTCTCCTTCACCAAGTGAAGTATCGTCATGTGATTCATCTCCTCAGATGCAGGTGTTATCACGATCTCATCTTCAGAAACGTTTACTAGCCCATCGTTGTTCAGCTGACAATCTCTTAATCTCTTCTCTTTCTGGTTCTTCCTCTCCTAATCACTCATCCATTGATTCTGACCGAAACAGTCCAGATCGCATTCGGAGCTACAAGAAGAGGTCATCTTCTCATGATACAGTGTTGCCTCCACATCAGGATGAAAAGGATAAAAGGGTTTCCATTCCTTCTAGAGGCAGTCATGGGAACCTTGCTCCTGAGAATGGTGCAGTTCGTGGAATTGTTGCGTCAATGGATAGCTTGGCCCGGCAGTCTCTGCTTGCTGCACAAGTTCTACATCTCATTCCGACAACAAAAGCTAGAGAGAGGTATAAATACTTCTCATCAATGAAACAGTTTATTTTGTTGGCCAACATAATCCAGTGTCAGGTCTGTAACAGCTTCTTAAAAGTGGAAATCTAGGTATAACAAGATGTGATTCACTGTGTTCTTGGTGAAACCTCCAACATGTAAGTTATTTAATATGTCACAGAAAGACAAATGAAATCTTCCATTACATTTAAATTGTGTGTTGATTATCATCATATATTGTTACAGATACAGTTATGAGAGCTATTAGTATGTAGTATTTATTAATTTGTTGTGGCTGACAAGTACATAGAGAAGAATATGCGGTGAAGAATTAAATTTTGTGTTTTATGTTGGTTTGCTACCACCCTCACATATAAAGCAAATGAATGGAATTGGAGTCTGATGTATACCACTGTACAGAAATTACCATTAGTTCTGTCATGTTTAATTTTTTGATACCTACAGTTGGGATGGTGTGTGCAAATATTTGTGTCTGAGTTGTCCAAGATTATATTTTATTTATTTTGATTCATTTGATTGATGTCGTATTCTGTTCTGAAACATAGTTTACCAATGCCATGTGGTGCCAACTAAATAAAACACAAGAAAAGAGGTAAAGGTAGGTAAGTTTGTACCTCTGCTTACTGTGATGGTATATAGGAGTAGATGTATAGCTCTACTTGCTCTTAGTCTCCACACTAGATGGGGGTGAGTGGTTAGCCTTGTATCCTGCCCACTTTTCCTCTTGGGAAACAACATCCCTGTTAATCAGTGACTAAGCTAAAGAACACACAATATTGTTATTGCATGTGAAGGGAGAGAAGTACTTTGAAGAATTTTGTAGGGTCCTGATTCATAATTGTAATGTGCTTTAATGTAACATGGCAATTTTGTAGTCTGTACATTATGATGCTGCTCTGTTCTGATGGAAATTTATGTTTTTTCCAGCTAGGAGCTATTGCTTACTGAGTTCATGAAATCAAATTTGAACATAAGTTTTACATCATGTTTATATATGTATTTTTTAATCAGGTGAATCTCTTTTCGTAGTGTTTGTCATATTGTGTGAGGTTGTATCAGCTACTAATTGTTGTTGCATCTTACAGAAACTGAAGTAAACACAGGTTATATTTAAGGGAATGTGTGGTTATGTTTTCAACTACCAAAAAAAAAAAAAGTGTGTTTTTAGGTGTTTTTGGTTGGTCTGTACTTCTGTATGTACAACTGGAATGATTATATTCTGACCATATTTTAATAAGTTATGATATCCAGTGGTACCTGCATTTTTTAATATATACAGCCACAATGCAAATGGACTACCACTTTCTGTGGAGACTGAAGTGCATTTGTAAGACACATATTGAGCCTCACTGTAATGTTATCCCATATTGTAACACTAGGTAACACCATGATTCATTTGATTAGGGATATCAGAAACAGAAGTTTGGAGGTGGTAACTCTTAAATTCTTTGTTGGGGGTGGATCAAAGGATACATTTTGTCCCTTCTGTTTCCTGCAGTCCCAAATGTGCTTGTGATTTAACTTTAGAGAGATGGAGCATGAATAGAATTTGAACATCTTCACTGTGACATTTCTTCAATATAATGATTTCAATTATAGAATCACAGTCACATAGACCAAAGTTCTGATCCAGACTGCATGTCAACCCCATTAGCATTGAAGAGGCGGGAGGGCAGGCACATTAAATTCTGGTATAGGTCAAAATTTGTTCCTTCAATTCAGATGATTTGTAAGAAAACTGTTAATAAATGTAGATCTCGATGTGAGTGTACATGTGTGTGTAGGTGAAGTGTGAAGAGCATGAGATAAATTAATCCATGCAAAAACATTCATAAGTAAGTAGGCAGAATATTTAACTTTTATCCTGTTCTGTAATGTGTAGTTTTTTTTTTTTAATACTTTTTTGTCAGAAGTATGTATATGAATGAACTTCTGATTTCAGGAATTTTTTGCATGGCCGTATTGCTGCCACATCTCTGTTGGGTTTAGTAGAACTGGAGCGGACTTTGCCACATCGGGAAGTACGGATCTTTGTGGGTACTTGGAACATGAATGGTCAGGTTTGTAGCAGAATGTTGTATGTGGCACAGGCGATTGTTCTTTCTTTGTGAGTGAATTTGTGAGCTTTATTTATTTCAGCAACATATGTATATGAAATTGTGAAATTTTGTTTAGTCATGTTGATCCTCCCCAACATGTACACATAACTAATTGCATTGAAATCCAAGCTCTGTCTGCCCGAAATATGTATATATACATAACAGAAGCAGATTGTTTTGTATTGTCTTAAAGAGAGGTGCAAATTCCAGCACATTTAAAGACATATTAGGCAATAAATCATACAAGTTCTGTTCATAGAGATAACTAATTAGAGGGCGATTCTGCAGTGCTGCTGTATACAGGGTGTCCTGGGAGAATGTACGAGACTTCAGGAGAATATTCCTTAGGTTACATTACATCGATATATCTAATAACACCTATATCCAAAGTGGAAAGTTTGTTTAGATAATGGTGAGACAATTTTGGAAGAATTTGAGCTGTTATATTTTTCTTCATTACCACATGTGTATTGAGTCTAATAGGAATTCATAATTACTGTAGTGTTAACACCTGTGCTTAACATCTAATTAAGATTGGAGTGACATAAAGACATTTAATTATACTAGGAAAACTTGCGCTGGTTTCATAGAATCATCCTGACGGTTTCAAGTACTTTACGTAACACATGAATGTCCAACAGTATCGAAGTACTTATTTAACATAATCGACTGCATATTTTGGTATTCTACTTGGAAGTACTGAAATACCTGCTTCACAGTGATTGTTCAAAGTGTCCTGCTCCAGTTGGTGTGTATTGTTCAGCGTGCATCCATGGAGATCAGGTAGCTAATTCATTGTTGTCTGGATGGTTTTATATATATATGTATAGTCGAACCTCGGTTCACAAACACCTTGGATCACGAACAATTCGGTTTACGAACAAATTTTCTGAACACAAAGCGTCTTGGATGACGTACTGTGTCTCGATTTATGAACACGCAAGCCATCAACATCATGGAACAATAAGCTGGGAGTATCAGCGTCGGCAGTATTTGTAGACGAATGATCTAGCAGAAAAAACCCCGAGTCAGCAACACCGATCGGCGGGAGTGTCAGTTGCTGTGTAACTTTTGTTCACTTGAATTCACTGTGCCTTCTCTTTAAATAGGACACCATGGGGGTGAGGTGCAAAGTTTCGTGGAACGATATCACCCCAATAAAGCAGTAGCAAGCCGCAACATCAACATTATCAATGATAATGCCATGTGTCACTTTAGAAACATTTTAAAACGTAGACAAAAACAAACCACACTGGACAACTTTTTAGTGAGACAGAGGGCCAGCGGGTCTGAAGCAGAGTCGAGTGGTGCCAAGAGACAGAAAAGAGAAAAAGAATTCCCTTCCAAACAATAACATTTCACTTCCTCACCACCTTCCACTTACGCCGTCAACTCTCCTCCTCACCACCTTCCACTTACGCCGTCAACTCTCCTCCTCACCACCTTCCACTTATGCCGTCA
>Ga0131853_10004827_pt1 | contig 24209 bp, 36 predicted proteins | sample TergutLab28metaG_FD_92764 | JGI IMG/M metagenome (GOLD analysis project Ga0131853, IMG submission 92764) | Labiotermes labralis P1 segment gut microbial communities from Petit-Saut dam, French Guiana - Lab288 P1 (version 2) (version 2) | ecosystem: Host-associated > Arthropoda: Insects >...
CCCATTAAGACGCAAGCCACTCTCTGACACTGTAGACACTAAACTTTCTACACCTGTAGCCCTTATATTGGTTGCCCCATTGCAATGTATAGATATAAAGTAATCAGCACCCCATCTATTGGCATCACGCCACCTTGAATTAGTGTCATTCAGTACAATGGGCGTACCATGCTTGCCCATTTCCCTTGACATCATCACTTCAAAACCTTGTTCAAGTAGCAGTGTTTTTACATGATGAGCCACATGCAAAACCACTTCGGCTTCATTCATGCTGTTGCCTACAGCACCTCTATCTAAAATACGTGTGCCGTTTGGTTGTAATAGCATAGCGTGATGCCCTGCGTCTATAAAGATTTTTTTAATAAAATCACCCCTTTTACCTCCAAAATTCATTGTTGACAAACTTGAATGTTTGTGGTATTATATAGTTACAATTGAATTGTTAAACACAAAACCCCAACCCCTTTGCCGACTTCGGATTTTCCCCCTTAGTTTGTGGCTAGGGGTTTTGTGTTTTTAGGCGTTAAATATCATCATGCTTTCCGCTGCCTGGGCCAAAAGGTTTAATTTTTATTTTCATGGTTTATTCTCCTTTTTTATGATATCTTGCTGGAATACCTATAGTATCTTCTGAAAGTTTTATGAACGTGTCTGTTATGGTTACAGTAGCGTGTGGGTGGAAGTTCGTATGTAGCCAATCAGCTATAGGTTGTGCCATCTCTTTAAGTTGTTTTGCTTGCTCCTCTGTTAGGGGCTTCATGTCTTGTCCTCTTTTCTTTTATAATATTGGTTGAGGCGATTTTAGCCACCTCAACCTTGTTTAATCATCATATGTCATTCGACTATCTTTGTATCTTTTGTCTTTCTCTTTTTCACCTTGAACATACCCTGCCCAAAAACTTGTTCCTGCAAGCATAAGCATCACAAATGATAAAATAATGTTCATTTATCCTCCACTAAACACATAATTCAACACTCACCACTAATTGATGAGGTCTTTTGCTTTTTGCCTTGCCTCTAGCTTCACTTTCATTCGTGGCTTCGATTATTTCGTGGTGTCCGTCATTGTAGTATACTTTGTAATTATTCATCATACGCCTCTACAGATGCTATTTCTCGTACACAGACCGCTACACAACCTTTTCCATTTGTAGATTGCAATAAATAATAATAACCCTGGTCTATGTCTTCGTTTATGCGTAATATTTCATCAATGACTTTTTCGTAAGTGTCAAAATCGTTATGGTCTATGCCCTCAACTATTTGACCACTTTTTAAGATTATTTTTATTTTTGATTTTGATTTGTTTTTACTCTCCATTGCCTAAAACCTCCTATAGTATCACCAAACTTTGCTGTGTTCGTGATACCTCTATAATCCTACTTTGCACAAATTCGGCTTGCAGTTGGGTATCATACGTTTCTAACAGCTCAAATGTGCCGTTTTCAATGTCGAGAGCATATACATTATAGCCAAACAGTATCTCCTCGCCCTCGTCATTGATGTGCCATTTAGGAGCTACTGCTATCGGTGTTTCTAGTGTGATGTGGGTTAGTTCCTCTAATCCTTCGTTTTCGTGGTCGAATGTTGCTACTAAAGTTTTTTGCATTTTGTTGCCTCCTTATATTTGGTATATAAAGAGTATATGCAATTGTTGGGATATTATACCTATTTTTTAGAGAATTTTGAATCCCAAAAAAGTTTCCAGTAATGCCCTAAAATAACGCCCGATATTATCCCGAAAATCATAAATATGGGCGGGGATGAAAAGATTATTAACAAAAGAACCACAAAGACGGAAAGGAACAACAATATTTTATCAATAAGCCACATCTAAACCACCCCACAAGCATTAAAAAATGTCAATATAAAGAACATCAAAGCTATCATAACTACAGCCCAATCTAGTCCATTATGCCACATTTCTTTTAGTTTTTGTTTAAGATTTTTCATCTCTATGTCTCCAAAAATAAAAACAACGCCCTAAAAAGAAAAATATTACCCCTAGCAATACGAAAAGTGAAACTTGAGATGTGCCATTATTATCTTTTTTCTTCATTTTTCCGCCTCCGCTTGCATACTGCACATTGGCAGGTTTCGTCATATTTGCCACCCATTACAAAGCCTCCAATTCTTGAAATGCTTTTAGCATCTTAGGGAATTGCACAGCTATCCAATCTACCAACTGTTCATTTCTAGCGAGGTCATCTAGTCCACTCTCAAAGAAAAATGCGTGTATAAGTTCATGGCGGATGACTTCTTTTTCAAAATATTTTTTCGCCTCTTCTTTTCGATATTTTCCATGAGGCATCAAATCATCTTTAACTACAATTTGCTTCAAGAAAGGATTGCAAACACCAGCATTATCACCAATGTCTGATATAGTAGTATCTCCTGTTATGATAAATTCATATTCTGTGCCTAAGATATTAACCTTCTTGTTTTCCATCATACTTATGCTCCCATTCTTTATTTTTACAATAGGCATCATAACACTTATCAGCCATGAAACACGCTCCAAATAGCCATTTTGTGTATTCAAGCATATGTGGATGAGTGGGCATCCCTAGAGTGTGTAACACTCCCTCCCACAACGCCACAATGGAGATGAAAACACATACAAAAATCATGAGTCTTTGGGAGGGTGTGGCTTTCGGGGTGCTATTTGGTTTCATTTTTTCCGTAGCCTTTATATATATAGCCTTTTTCCTCTATCTCATAATACTTCTCTTTAGTTTCACAATATCTTTCTATGCACACAATAGCACCTAGAACAACATACACTATGCCTAATAAAGGCATGATGAAGTCTGGAATATCTAAACCTGCCACCCATGCTGTGAGCGTACCTACAAGACCTAGATTGCAAATGATAAATGTTACTATTTTGATAACCTTATTCATAAATTGACCTCCTATCTACTCATAAGATACATTGCATATTCTGATGCTGTTAATGCCTGCCATTCTCCATCTATTTTCAGCCATAGATAGGGGCGTTTTAAGATGTCTTTGGTCATATCAATCTCCTTTATTTATACCATAAAAATTGGAATTTGTCAAGGTCTTTATGCTGGCTCTAGTCTACGCCAGATGTGGTCATGCACTCCTACGCCTCCCGGCATCCAAATATTTCCATTAACACCCGATAACCAAATATAACCATCATGTATAACCTTAGCACCTTCTGGATAACTTTTACCACCATACCAATTGGCAATACCATTTGGGACAACTTTAAATACTGATGGAACTAGGTTTGGTGTGTGTTGCCTTTGGATTAGCACATCTTTTTTGGTTGCGAAAGTTGTATTGTTCCATGTTAAGGTTGTACCCATTAACACAAGCTGCCCAACCAACTCTTCAAAAGTCTTGCCATCCGCAACTTCCGCATGTGCTATTTGTGCAATCCTAGCCATACTTCCCAACTCTTCAGCCGAAAAATCAACTTTAATGTCAATGTCGCTTGTCATAAGAACAAGTTTTGTGAGCATAGTCTCCGCTGGACTTGTATATGTTGGAGGTTCAAAAAATCCACCCCTGTAAATATAACCTTGCTCTACATACGCATCATGCACCACAACATAATTTCCATCATCATTATAACCATTTTGGGCTTGGGTTGCAGGCATACCTGTAGCTTGAATAACTACTCTATTTTCATCAACAACAACCTCAAATACTTGTTTAACCCATTGACCATCAATAAAATAACTACCAATACCAAAGCCATACTCATAATGGTGCAAAGTCCACCCTTCGCCATATGCACCTGTGTCAATAGCATCTTGAGCTTGTTGCATAGCGTGTTGTTTGGCTTGCTCTGTGGCTTCATTTTGGTTATTGGCTTCAAAGGTTAAAGTTTCCTGTATCTTCAATTGAACATCTTCAAGGTCTTTTTGTAAATCCACCTTGGTGGTTTCATCAGCAACGCTTATTTCCGACAAAATGTGTTGCTCTTCCTGTAACAATAATTGTGAGGGCAACAAACTTTCCCAATCATTAGCATCTTGGACTTGGTTATCTCTAACCCACATTATAGTGAAATTCATTATACAACCCTCCTATTGTGTAGAATTAAAATAGCAAGACCATTGCCTCCCATGCCACCTCGTGTTGCACCCACTCCGCCCGTTCCGCCTCCAGCACCAGAGTTTGCGGGAGCGTCTGCGGCATTTTGGCCTTGTGGAGCTGCTGCTCCACCTCTGCCACCAAAACCGCCACCACCACTACAACCTGCATTAAATGAATTTGTTGGCATTGCACCAGCAGGGTGATACCTATTATCACCTTCTCTGGCGACTTGTCGTTCGAGCCTATCCTCCCAGTAATTGAGTACCACATTAATATGAGATATCCTACCATTACCTGAGCCAGAATAACCCCGTTCACCACTTTGTGTTCCACCTCTACTACCTAATGTGTTGATGTCTGACACGTTAGCACCTTGGGCTACGTGGTTAACTCCACCAACTGTAACAACAGTGTTGCCTCCTGCCGTGTGAGAATTACTACTACCAGCACCGATTGTTATTTGTGCCGTTGCGGATGCTGTGGTTCGAAAGTGTCTGATAACGCTTGCATCTCCCGCTCGTCCACTAGGTGTTGGATCTCCCCCCGTGCCAGCTCCACAAGCCCAAATTTCCATTTCAGCCCCCACCATTTCGGGAGGACAAACCCATTGCCCACTTGTGCGAATAACGAATACTTGTGAGCCTGTGGGTATGGCGGTAAATGTGTTTAAGTGATTTAGAATCTGTCTTGAAGTTGATAAAATAGCTGAGTTCATATTATGTCGTTACCCCCGTGATATTTCCATTTGCTAGAAAAGAAAAATTGCCCGTCCTAGTTTGCACGACTACGCCATTAAGGTATAACCTTTCTGTCATATTAATTGTTTCTGTGGGAAACGTCCCCGTGAAGGTTGAAACTCTATCCGCCAATAAAACATTGCCCACTCTATGCCTAAATGTTTCCGTCATTGTGTTTCCGTTGTTAGTTTCCACATAGAGATAGTTTGCATTACGAACGCTTAAAGGATTATCAAAATCAAAAAAGTTGTTCATAACAGGCGCAGAATGAACCGTGCCTTGTCGTTGTATCTCGTTAGCAAGCTCTAAAGTTGCGTTTTCTACTATAAGAGTGCCATCTTCTCTATAAAGATTATAAAGAGGTTCGCCTACTAATAGTTCATTAACGAATACATTCATTATCTAACCCTCCCCATGCGTTGCCTATCCCTGTTTGTGCTTGACGTATAAGTGCCTGTAACGAGTAGGTTGTTAGCAGTATTTTCTATTAGCTCTTCTAACAATTCTATACTTATAAACCACCTATTAACGTCAAAATGACTTAAAAATCTACCTGTATATTGCTCACCCTGTAATTCCCAAGTTGTAGTATCTTGCATATCTTGGGGTCTATAACCATCATCTGCTAGGGCATCAAGGTTACGTTCTATTGCATTAAAGTTGCTATCCCACCTTAACCCAGCATTGACCATTTGTAAAAGAACTGTGCGTTGTAGACGGCTCGTAAACAGGTCTCGTATACGCTGTAACTCTGACCACACAAAGGCTATATCAGAAGTATTTATGAAATCATTCGCTGTAATTCTTCTTCTCATATTCTAATCCTCATTATGCGTTTGTGCGATAATCTGCTTTTATCCACGTGTCCTCATGAAAACCTCTTGGAGCCACACCTAATACTGCAGTTATTGTGCTTGATGAATCATACCTTATAAAGCCTGGTGTATCAGAAAAACCAACAATTGACCCTATACATCCTTGTTGAGGCGATGCTATAGGGAATGGTAAGCCAGTTATGCTAAAAGTTTGACTAAAGGGCAGATGGGTTTCCACCTCTATATATGCCTCAATGAATACTCTGTTTCCTATCCTATGCCATACACAATCAAACTCTTTGAAATTTACAATCGGATTAGTTGGAACTGGTATCCATGTACCGAAACTTTCTTCAGTTCCACCTTCGCCACCTTCGCCACGTTCGCCCCTTTCTCCCTGTATACCCTGTTGTCCATCAGCACCCCTTAAGCTCTCTAGCCATTCCGTTTCCGTGCCTACAAAGCCATTGACAACCGCAATCTCGTAAGCTGACAAGCCATCTTCCCCACGTTCGCCTTGTTGTCCTGTACCACCTGTTACTTCGAGAGTGTCAATAGCTTCGGCAAGGACACGTACATCATCCCCTAGAGCATTAGCATCATCAGGATAAAAGTATTCACCCTGCACAAAGTCATTTCTTGACCTTATATCCATTATCCATCCCTCCTTAAGCTCCTAAATGGTTTTTCTCCTAATCTAAACGGGAATTTATAATTCCAAACCATTTCTGGCACTCTACTAATCAACCTTGATGAGCCACTTAATGCACCATCAAAACGCATTTCGTGCCTATAGCTACGCATTGGTAGCATATTGCCGTCTCTATCCGCTTGTAAATTAATGATATCCCCTGTTCTAACAGTTGGGTTTTGCCACCAAATAACTCTTGCTGTGAGCCGTTTGCGTAAAAGTTTGAATTTACGCTCCAAAAACCAATCTCTAATTGGTGCATAACTTTCATTAACCCAAAGGGGGTCATCTTCTCTATCACGTCCACCAATAATGAAGTTAGGGAAGTTTACAAAGTATGGGGCTTCTGGGTCATCAGGATGCTTCCAAGGGGCAGGATAAAATACATCTTCATGAGTAAAATGCTGGCTTTCATTTCGTCTTAATGATATCGTTCTTCTACCATCCGAGAAGGTTGACCTAGAATACCCAGTTGTTACTGTGTACTCCCTAATCATAATGCCATTATAAGGCGTCCCAAGTTCAAAGTGTGGCTCATCAAAGGCAAAGTCATAGTTTATTGTGTAGTCTGGGTCATCATCAGCCCCTACCAAATCTTCAAACACTATCTGATTGATATTGTTTTCGTATACATGGCAACAAGCTAACTCGCCCATCATAGCCAAAACTCGTCTATTGGAATTATCTCCCCAAAAGCTTTGAAGATTATTGTTCGTGAAAACTGGAAATGTCGAAGGTGCTTGCCACACCAATTCAAGCCCCAATTCATTGCCCACGAACTGATTAACCATCCATTGCCCAAAAGCGGTAAAGGAAAATGAGTTCTGGTGAGGCTCGTCTCCGTGCATGCTCAAAGCACCCAAAAGCCTAAAAGTTATCTCTTGGCTTTCAGTATTCCAGTTTGAAATATATCCATTCATGCCATATACCCAAGCTTCACCTCCAACTATCAAACCCGCTCCCCACTCTATTTCCATAGATTGGTGTACTTGAATGAATGTCGCTATGCTTTGAGGGTCGAATATCCTAAATCCATCTTTGTTTAAGAGGGTAATTTCATACTCATTATAGGGCATGGTTTTCCCTGTGGGGTCGCTATCCATGATTGTGCGAATGCTTACAATGTCATCTCCATCCCATTCGTATAGTGTCCCGAAATTGACGGTGGATAATCTTATATGGCGTTGTGGGTTGTTGGTATTATTTACAGTTATAACGATTCTTGCGACACCAACAGCCCCGCCTTTTGTTTGATAATAATAACTATCATTTGTGGTGGTGCTTTCGGTATACAATAATTGATTGTTAGCCCCAAACATTTGTACTGTGATAGACCTACAATAGTTGTTTGTTGCCCTGTCAAACGCTATTCCTATCAAAGGTATATCTTCTGTTCCTATGATGGTTTCTAGCGTAAATACCGCCCCTGTCGTGCCGTTAAATACACCTTGGGCATTAGACATTGCATTTGACCACCAGCCAATCTGATAAAGTTGCCTTGATGGTTGGACTGGTAAGGCGAAAGTTCCATCCATTCGCCAATAATTAGGCTCTGTTGTGGCTATTCTATGGGTGATGTGGGTTGTGTCGTTCAAGACTTGGCTTGCTACGCTCCACGCCGCCTGCTCCACATTTGCAGAAAAGGTCATGTTTTGGCGTACGGCTATTGGCTCTTGTTTGTAGAGTACACGAGCTGTAACTCTAAATTCGTCTTGTATTATGGCTTGTTGGAAAGTCATTTTACACCTCCACAAACACTACTGACAAGCCTTGGTGTAATTGCTCGCTTAAATCTCCACCATCATAGACGAATTGCAAAGGTAAATCACCTTCCCAAAAAGCTCGCATGGTTATTGTTTCGTCTTTGGTGACATCATAGTAAGTCAAATTCGCTATAGTGTTATTTATTAGGGTTGAAGTGATGAGGTGTGCCTGTGTGCCTAGTATTGTTCCCCAGCTATAGGCAACAACATCTTTTTCAGCTTTAACTGCAATTCTAGCCTTTTGACTAGCACTACGTTGAACATCTCGTAGGAAGCGTTTGGATGCCACCATCTGCCCTCTTGGAAATGTTATGCCTGCAAAAGTTATGTCCATGTCTTCACCCCTTAATTATTATATCCTAATCTATATCCCTCTTGACGGTATGCTGGCATTGATACTCTAGCTAGTTCTTGACTATCTATATTGATGACAAGGTCGCCTTGTCCGCTGTAACTACCCCCTGATAAAGCACCGCCAACCGCTTTAGATAAAGCGTTAATGCCGCTAAAAAATACATCTTTAGTTAAGTTGCTCTGGGGTGATGATGCGGACATATAAGGTGCAGAATAACCCCCAAATGCCATAGCAGGCTGTTGGAAACTTGTTGTTGGAGCATACCCCATGAAAGATGCAGGGGCAGAAAAGCTACCCATAAAGCTATTCGCCATATCCATAGCATTGCGTATAGCGTTGGAAACGCTGTCAGTTATTCTCCATGCGTTTTCATCAAAGCCTCTAGCTATATAATTTGCCATAGTTTCGCCAATGGCTGGATATTCGCTTTCTGCAAGTCTTATAAGCTCGTCTGCAAGCTCTTCTAACTCGCTGTTGACTTCGTGTCTCATGCCTTGTAACTCATCAAGAGCAAGGTTTGTAGCTTTTTCTTGCATTTGTGCATACAACTGGGCAATTTTAGTAAGCTCTTCTTGTGTAGAGTTAGCAAGTACCGATAGTTGGTCAACCGCTCCACTTTCTAACAAGCCTAACTCTCTTAGCATCTCCTTAGAAATATCAGTATCAGACATTAGAAATTCCATATAATTAGCATGGCGTTCCATGTTTGCTATTGTTTCCTCAAATGAGGCTATGATTAATTGTGCATTGGATAGTTGGGCTTTGGCTTCCGCTTCACGTATAGCCTCTCTTTTGTCTGAATGTTCAGCAACAAGGGCTGTTAGGCGTGCTTGGTCAATCTCTTCACCTTCTACCTGTGCTTGCCTCATTTCGGCTATTCGCTGGGCTAAATTAGCCTCTTGCTCTCTAAGTCCTAGTACAACATCAGCTCTTGTTTGTTCGCTATCAACAAGCAATCTATTCCAATCCATAGAACGCATGGCAGATTGATGAATGACATTTGCTCTATTTTCAACAGCATTTGCCCAACCTTGTTCAAGGGCTTTCATTTGCTCCATAATGCCTATTTGTTGCCTTGCGGTGGCTTGGGTAGCCTCAAATACTCTGCGTTCTTCACGTTCTCTATCTGCTATCAATTCTGCCTCGTAGCGGGCTTGCTCCATAGCATAGTTGCGTCTAGCTGTGTGTAATGCTCTTTCGGCTTCTCGTCTTTCATCTGTACCTTCTTTAAACTTATCTACAGAAGCCTCCCAAATCTTTTTAATTTCTTCTGTAGATATTGTTTCAAAGTGTACTCGGTCGCTTATATATCTTTGAATAGCCTGTAAAGCTTCACGTTCAACATTTACCCTTTGCTGTGTTGCTCCAGTCCCCGCTCTTGTTGCTGTAGTGTTTCTGTTTTGGGCGTTTGTGGTTTGCCCTATACTGTCTCTTAACCTTTCAAGGTTAGCGATTGTGGCACGATTGGCATTGTAGCCCTCATTTTGTGCTAATTGATAGTTGATATGGGCAAGGGCAAGGTCGTTAACTTGGCCAGCAGCAATGCCTGCCGCAACACCCTCTCCAGCTATGCCATCTATAATGGATTCCCTGTTTGATTGTGCTTGTATTATTTGGGCGTTAAGCGTTGCTCTAGCATAATCATTTATAGCATCAGCACATATACGCCATTGTTGAGTTTCCTCATCTAATATTAAAACATGAGCGTGCCCACTTTCGATTAGCCTATTTTTAGCCATAGCGGTCAATTCGCCAGTTTCATTTTGTTCCTGCAATGCACGGGTCATCATATCAATAGATGACATTGTGTTACTAACAACTCTTGCTTGCTCTCTTGTTATATCATTAAAGTCTCTAGTGGCGTTTTTGTGGGCATTGCTTGCTTGTGTAGCATCTGCATGGCGTGTGGCTACATCTTCTAGCTCACCGCTTAAATCTGTCATGCCTCTTGTTAAGTCGTTTATATTATCAATTGTGCCATCTAAAAGTGCTTGATATCTAGTCTGTACAAGCATACTTTCGCCTTGTGCGTTTGCGAGCTTGACCTCATAAATATATCTGCGACTTTGAGCCTCTGCCAATTGTTGTTCTGCATATATCTGTTGCCTTGCTATCTCTACCATCTGTTCCGCATAGACTGTTGCCCTTGCCTGTTGCATACGAGCGTCTATGTTTTGGCGTATTAGGTCGGTGGACATATTTAAGGCGTTGTTTTCCATGTCATAGGTGAGGTTAAGTCCATCAATAGCCTTGTTTAAGCCCTCAACTGTAGCTTGTATCTGTCCACGTATTGCAACTGTATCTTGACCTTGTGCATATAGTTCCGCTTCACTAGCTTTCAATCTTTCTAGTTGGTCAAGCAGGACAGTTTGGGCTTCTGCCGTGGTTGTGATGCTTTGTGCATTTTCTTGACGAGCTTCCGCTCCATCACGTATAGCTTTGTACATATCACGGGTGCTTTCAATTATTCTTTCGCTTTCTTCACGAAACGCCCTTTGGCTATCTGTTGTGCGGTCAAGCCAGCTTGCAAGTCCGCTTAAGGCTGTGCCTAATAAAGCCATACCCCCAATCACCATACCTATGGGGTTGGCTTTAAAGGCTTTGTTCAAGGCAAGTTGTGCTTTGGTTTTTAAGCCTGTGGCTACTGTGGCTTTGCCTGTTGCTATAGTTTGGGCTTTTAAGTCTAAGTTGATGCTTTTTACAATTTTAGACCTAGTCTTGTCAAGGGCATTACTAGCCTTTACAGCAAGTTTATAAGCAACAAAAGCACCGCCTAAAATCATTAGTTGTGTTGAAAATCTATCTATAACGCCAATCATTGTAGATGCTATATTCGTGGCTGTACTTAGCACGCCAGCAAAGCCAGATAAAGCGTTCGTTACAACTGGCAAGGCTCTGACGGCAAAGTTGGTTAAGCCCTCTACCATTTGAGCTATAGCCTCGCCTAAACGCTCCAATTGTGGTCGCATTTCGCCACCCTCACGCAAGGACATAGCAAAAGCTGACGCTTGCTCTCCACCTCTACGCAAAGCCTCACCAACTGGGGCTTGTATTATTTCAAATATTGACAAGAGGGCATCATTTGCAGCCGCTCTCATCACGTTTAAGCCTTGGGCAAACCCTGCCGTTCTTTGTTCTGCATATATGGAGGCATCTCCCGCTGCATAAAGAGATGGTATAACTTCATCTCTTATAACTTCAGCATTACGCATAAACTCAAACCAAGCCTGTTGTTGCCCAATATTGAGTTTATCTGTATAAAAGCTTGCAACCTCTATTTGGTCAGAATAATCACGCATGGCAATGGCGGTGTCAAACATAATATCTTCTGCTGCTCTCATATTTCCATTTGCATCATACATAGACACACCAAAGCGTTCAGCGGCTGCACTTGCAAAGTCGCCAGCGATAGCAAAGTCCGTCATTATTGAGCTCATACCAGTATAGAGTGCTGCCCCACGAATACCAACGCCATAAAGGGTTTGCATTATACCTATATTAGTTTCCATAGACGCACCCATCTGTTCAAAAGCAGGGGTCATACGGAAAATGTAGTTTTGCATATTGGCAAGGGACATATTAGTCCTATTCATGGAGGCAGAAAAGAGGTTGACAAGTTGCCCCGCATAGGAGCTATCTTTGCCTACTTTTTCTAAATATTCGGATAAGAAATAAGCAGATGCACCAAGCTTGTTGCCTGTAGCTTCCGCCAACACCATAGCGTGGTCAACTCTAGCGATGTTCTCCTCTGCGTCCATGCTAGAGTGTGCAATCTTTTCCATTGCACCAAAAACATCTGTGGCTGTTTGGTTGCCCTGTAAAGCTACATTGCGGGCGTGCAATTCCATAGAGCGTAAGGCTTCGTTAGATATGCCCATTTGAGCTTGAATATTGTTGCCCATGCCCTCGAATTGTCCACCAACACGTAAAGCAGCCACCCCAACCCCTAAAAGTGCAGCCGCACCAGCAGCCGCACCTTTTGCTAGGGTCTTGCCTAAAGTAGCACTAAAAGAACGACCTCTACCATCGGCACGGTCGATGCTTTGATTAAATTCTCTATCTTCAAGACCTATGCGTCCAAACACCGAGAAAATTTGCATGATTAGTCTCCTAGAGCATACTTTCCACAAAATTCATAAAATCTTGCATAGTCCGCTTGTTTTGTTTCTCTTGTTGCTCTTGTAAAGCTTCCATTTGCTTAGGGTAACGCACTTCTTGCCATCTCTTTAAAGTGGGAGTTTGTTTATATTTTGAGGGCTTTTGTGGTTCGTTGGTCTCTTTGAAATGAACATCAACAGCCCCAGCCCAAGCACAATCCGCAAGATAACCTTGCCATAAATCTTCTTCGTTGACCTTGGCTCTAAGGTATCTAAAAAACAGGGTAGCCTTTAAAGGGTTAGGTAATTCAACCGCATGGATGATTACTCTTTCAATTCCGACTGCCCCGATAATCCTAAAAAAACTTTAAAATCCGCTTCTTTTAAAATGTTTGTCAATGTGTTAATAAATTTAAAACCTTCCCACTTTTTAACTTCTTCTACATCAACTTCTGCCAGAAAAGCAACTGCCTCAAATGTTTTGGCTTCATTTGCCAAAAGTACGGGCAATACCATTTTAATGTCACCAATAACAGCCTCCGCTGAAACAAGCTCTAATAATAACCTAGCCTTTGCCAAAGAGGTTTGACTTGGGTTTTTCTTGTCAAGTTCCTTTTGCCATTCAACACTAGCATCAATTATCTTTTGGCTAACTACTCCACCTAATGATGCTTTGACACTCTCCGTATCTAAAATAGGAGATAACATCGGCTCTATGATGTTGAGAAACTGAAATAGCTCTAAGCTGTTTAAATCTTGGATTTTACGCATATTCTGCCTCGCTATTCTTGTCTTTTTCAATAGCCCTTCTTCCTGTTGCTTTCGTCTCGATTGTTTGACTAGCAAAAGGAGAAGCTAAACCACCAACTTGCGGGAAAGGTATATTCCAAATCTTGTATGCACCATAATTCATATCGGCAAGTTGTGCCGCTGTACCTACGAAGTTTAGAGGAACGGTTGCCCCCGTTGTGCCACCTGTATAGTTTGTGTTTACTTCGTTAATCTGCAAGGCGTTCATGATTTCAGTGATTTCAAAAGAGCCATCCGACCTAGTAACAACGTGTACTATTGACTTGAAATGGCTAGGCAGAAGCTGATTGTGAGAACGCAAAGCCCCTGTTTCGTCAAAGAATGATGTAGGTATGATGCGTTGATAGTTTTCTTTTGTCATCTCTTGGATGGTGAACTCTAAAGAAACGTCAATCGCTCCCATTCTCATCAACCCAATAACTCTAGCTATGCGGTCATTCGTTTCTATGTCTTCAATATTGTGGCTTATTATGCGGTTGTAGTCGCCGTTTGTTGCTCCCATGCTTGCACCATCCGCAACCCACCCTTGCAACTTAGCCACAAAATCCGCATAAGGCATGTCATCAGATATTCCTGTTGTGTCCACATCAAAAAACACTGCACCAACACTTAATATAAAATTACTCCCCGAATCTGGGGTTAAAGGCGAAACTCTAAAAGGTTGTGTAGCCATTTTATTACCTCCTATTTTAAGTTCTTAAATCCACTAAGGTATATTGCATTATCCCGCCCGTGATGACAGGGTCGCCTGTTTCCATTGCAGGGATTGGTCTAGCATCTTTAAATCGCATCAATACCCTACCTTTGCTCGTTGGTATAATGTACCCATGTGGCTTAACTCTATTTTCAAACTGCTCTAAAACAGTAACCACAATATCCAAAGCCATTCTGCTGTATATCCTTGCGTTATATATCTTTTCTCCACCCCATTGTTGGGATGAATACTCATATACAATGCGTGGCAATGTCATGTTGGTGGGCGTGCCGTCAATCCCACGTATAATCTCACCCTCTAATATAGCAGGGATTGACCTTGGTGGGGATACTGTAACATTTGCAAAGCCATTGAAGAAGTCCCTAATTGCCCAATGCAAATCATTCATAGTTGACCGCCGTTGATGCAATTCTAGTGCCTACTACAGATTTACCGCATTCGGGACACTTGCAAACACGCTCCACTGGTGTTTTGTCAAACTCACATTCATTTTCATCAGCAACAAACATTTGACCACAACTGCATTCAAACCAATATCGGTTTACATTGTCACCAACTCTATTAATCTCTATCATGTCATCACCTCTAGCTTGGACTTTGTGCACGGTCGGTTACTACAACAGGATATTGCTTAGCTTGTGTTTTGGCTCGCTCTGGTGCTACAAGTGGCTCTCCTGTCGTTCTTATGAATATGCCTGTCTTAGCGTTCCGCAAAGATATGGAGAAGATGCCAGGGTCGAGCAATGGAGCATCAACGTCCGTTATAAAACGCCCAGTTGTTTGTACAGCCAATGCCCCTGCCATTAAGCTTTCACTACTTTGGTTGGGTATGAATAAGCCCTTTATCTTCTTACCATCTCCTAAGATTTGACGTTGAGGCCATCCCGCAGGCGGTACATGTTCGGGGTCTGGTATAAGTTGCTGTATATACCATGTTTCATAGTATTTACTTAACATCAAAATCCCTCCGATAATATCTCCGCTATAAGTCGTCTATAGTGGTCTAGGTTGTCCATCACAGCATCACGAATGATATTGAGTGCTGGCATCTTCCATGTACCTAATTCAAGAAATATGCCATAAAATACTTCACTATACAGCAATACTTCTTTATCCGATAGGCTGACTTGATACCCTAGACTGTTGCGATATAGACCCGTCCGCTTATACCCGCTCGCTGATGTGGACGTACTGTATATGCGGTCATTTGCAAGCCCAATAGCCAATCGTTGCCACTCAATGCCTAATACCGCCAATGCTTTGCCCGTGTTTTGTTGCATCTGCCTCTTAACAGATGACTTGTTGCTCTTGAATTTAACGGACGAGTGCATCATTTAGTCTTTCCATTCAAGGGTCTCCTTGCCTTTCTTTTTCCGTATCTGGTTAAGCAAGCGGAATGCTCTGCGTGCAACTGCTGTATATCCGTGTTGTTTTGCTCTTTTGTAGGCTGCCATTAATCCTTTTTCGCTATATACCCATTCGCCATTTTGGTACACCTTAACAGGAAATTTGCGTTCGGATGGTAGCAAAAAAGCACTAGCTGGCATCTCTTGTCTTTTCTTTTTGCCCGCTGGAGGCTTCCACTTTGGTGGTTCTCTTTTGGCTATCTTCATAATGATACCTCATAAAACATAACAAACGGCGGTAGCTTACGGCGGTTTAAATCAAACCATGTCAAAGGCTTGCCGTTTGCATCTGTCGCTAATGTCTCGGAATAGAACTGCCCTAAACTATGTTGTTTAATCGCACTAGGTACATTATCTGGGTTAGATGTCCACTCTATATAATCTTTCGCTAATCCCTCAAAGCCTACTGGCAAAACAAGCCGTCTTATAGAACCTGTAACGGTTCTTTCGCCTTTTATGGGTGAAACTTCATCCGTTCCATTTTGGAGCGAAAACAAGGGTGTTTCTGATGATGTATCTGGTGCATCTAGCTTGTAGATGTTGGATAGACGCAAGTTGTCATCGAGCAACACAATCCAGTCCCCTTGTTCAAAGTTGCCTCTTAAAGCAATATCACCATCAACTATAGTCCATGTCCCTCTAATGGATGAAGATAAATAGGACGCACCAATGCCCCCATTGCAAATATATTTTAAAATATCTAATATTGCTATGTTTAAGGTCATGGTGCGTCCCTCCTAATATCCTAGTATGAAGTTCATTATGTCATCTTTGAGTGTTACATCCTTCGGTATTTCAATACCATTTTCTAAGGCATACTCCTTTAGTTGTGGTATGGTCATATCGCCTAATTCTGTGGGGGGCAACTCGTCAACTCTTCCAGCTTGTCGAGTTTCAACGAGAGGCGTGGTTGCTCCCCCTATGCCCCCCCCGATGGACGTAATACTGCGAATGGGAACTCTGAACCATCTCTATCAATATCGGTAGGCGTGGCTACTTGCCATGCTATACGCATAACAGCACGTAAGGCAACCATATCTTGTTGCATCAAGTTGTAGACTACTTTGCCCTCGTCATCGGATACAACGCCACTATCGAATATTTTGAATGTCATGTCTTGCCTAATAGAGTACACAGCATTGTCCCATTCTCCAGCAATTGCTAAAGCTTGACTTTTGTCCCATGTGCGTTTGCCTACATAGTGGACTGGAATACCGAATGGATTGTTGTCGCTTCCGCTCGTTGGTGTGGCAAATAAAAACTGACCACTGCTATCCCTCACATCACGCAATTTTGACCTTACAGATTTTTGAGCCGCCATGCCTGTAACATCAAACTCATTCTCTTCTAGCATGGCAAACATGGTGCTTAAATCTGACAGCATATCTTGTCCTGTGCCTACTGTTATCTCATTGCCCGCAGACCTCGCCATAGGAATTAAGCCCTCTGGCCATTCAATTGGGGCTTTTGGGTTGCCTCCGTTGAATACTTGATTATCGAACACACGACCAAATGCCTCAATCAAGGCTGGTCTTGCTTGTCCCCAAATATCATAGTTTGCATCATCCAAAACGGCTTCTGGAATTGGTATAATTGCTGCAATTTCGCCAACAACTAATTGCTTCTTCCCCCACCTCATGTCTGTGGTGATTTTCATTCCAGAATCGCCGTCAACGAAGTCAGCACTTGGCAACATCTCTAAAACTGGAACTTTGCCAACACGTGTTGACATATTTGGAAGTCTACGCATTAAGGACATTGCAACCGATTGCTTCCTAATGCCATCTAATAATGACATAACCTCTTGTTCTGGTATCAGTGCGTGTGCCTTTTCTCTATCTATTATTTTTGCCATTTATTCATCCTCCTAAATTTATTTGCCACTAGCAGATGCTATGTTTCTTGATATTTGCATGGAAACGAGTGTGTTGTTTAAATTTTCCTGCTCTTTTTCAAGAAATTCTTGTGCAAGTTAATCTGTGCCTGTGCCATCTTCGGCTTCATTTGCCTTTCCTACGCTCCCACGTATGAAAGCGTTCATGCCCCCTGTTGCTGGCGGAGTAGAACTTATGGGGGTTTTGGTGATTGCGGTATGCTCTGTTCGTGTTTCCGTAAGCTTGGAGGACACGCTAGGGTCTTCAAGAATGGATTTAACATAAGTATCAAGGTTATTGATCTTGCCGTCTTCATCTCTTGTCAACTTAGTCAAATCGACATTGGCTTTGATGAAGTCATCAAGGAATGGCTTGGGGTATTTCGCCTTCTCTAGCTCGTTGTAAACAGCTTTATATGCTGTGGATTCATGCTCTTTAGCTTCATAAGTGGTTTTTGTTGCTTCGTGTTCATCTTGTTCAGCTTTAAGAGCTTGCTCGGCAACTTTAAGCTTGGTTTTCAAGTCTTTGATTTCTTGGTCGCTAGTTTCATCGCCAAGAGCAGTCTGCAATGTTTCCTCTGCTTCAAGCCTTGCATTTTCTGACGTTTCTAGTTTGGTATTAAGCTTTTCGATTTCAACATCATGCTTGGCTTTCAAGCTATCAATCGAAGCTCCATGTGCATCAAATATAGTTTGTGCTATTTCACTTGCACCTTCCACGCCCGATAACAACCTCATCACTAAATCCTTTTTCATGATACATTCCTCCATTTTCTGTCACAACTCTTTTTTAACTTGGGTCGCTCCACCGTGATTGTCAGTTTAACTCCTTGACGGGCTAATAATTTTATAAAAAAAGAAGCACAAAAGAATGATGTAACCATTCAAATGTGCCTCTAGTTTTCTAGTCAGCTACTACTTATATTTTGTTATCTTCTCCCAGCGGATTATTTTCCCGTCTTGGATTATTATGCGGATTTCTCCATGTTCCTTTTGTGCTTGCATACTTTCTAAAGTTTTGTTGATTTCTGCCTTTTTGTCTTTGTCCATCTTACTCCTCTATTATACCACATTTTAGGTGTTTTGTCAATCACATTATCACCCTGTATGATACCACACAACGGCAATTCACGCAGTTACTAGCGGAGGCGTTAGGGTCAATAGGGTGCTTCATAGGTTCGCCGTTTGCGTCAAAAGGAATATCTAGCTCCACCGTTGTGCCGTCAAGTTCCGCATGGGCATCTCTTACTCTGTCATCTAAGATAGCGTGCCATGTCTTGACAATCCTAAGCCCGTATCTTTCACGCCCCTGCGTTGCACTTAGATAGCTACCTTGTGAATAAGACCGCATACATTCCGTTCTTGCAATACGTTCCGCTCTGTGCCTCACAGAATTTAATGCACCTTGCAATCTGCGGGTCAGTTGTTGTATACTTTCGCCCTGTCCGATTGCCAACCTAAAACTTTCCATTATGTGAGATGCCATTGTGTCCGCTTGCCCTAGACGCATCAAGGCTCTACGGAAATAAAAATTGCTCCTATCCCTATCGGCGACAAGTCCCATTATGTCCCTTGTGCGTACTCTAGGTTGGACGGAAACAGAAAATGTAGCTACAGTATCAAAAATATTCTGTAAATCTTGGCGATTGTAAGCCCTCAAAGCAACAAACGAACCTAAGGCTATGAGCTGGCGGTTGATGTCTCTAACTCCTTGGCTGTATTCCTCTGCGAACACCTCAAAGCGTTCATTAGTTATCATCTGCCCCGCTTGCTCGCTTACTCTGTCGATTGTTTCCATTAGACTAAGGTTGACACTAAGGATAATACGCTCTCGCTCATCCTCTGGCGTTTCGGGGTTTAATACTCGCTCTAGGTCTACTTGGTGTTGTCTTAGCAAGTCATCTTGATTATAAGAGTGTCGCAAGGCTCGCTGTAGGTTATCAATCCTTTGCTGTATTCGCCTATCTAACATCTACAATGCCCCTAATCTTCCCCACTCTTATCACTAAGTAGGGTTATTTGTGCTTCCCTCGCTTCTTTTTGTTTTAGCCTCAAATTAACTTTTTGCTCTTCCAATGCAAGTTTTGCTTTATGCAACTCATAAGCCTTTATATCTTCCTCGGCTTGCCCAATCTCCCACGCTTCTTGATACTCAATAATCTCTGTGTGCATTTCTGCGGGTATGCTTGGGCATAATTTGACACGATATTTAAAAGGCAAGTCTGGAAGCATTTGTGTGATTATTTTTGCTGTTTGTTGGTCGTCTGATGGTTTCTTGTGTTTGAAGATTATACTTTCTGCTTGCAATCCATGAACCGCAAGATATTTTATCAAAAATTTGCGAACTTCTTTTTCTACACCCACCATCTTGGCATCTTCTCGTGCCATGGTTAGACGTACTGCAATTTCCCGCAAGCCCGCACCAGTTATCCTATCTGGGTCTGATAGTTCTGCCCACATGAATAATGCTTCCCTTGACATACTCATAGCTTTTTCATGCGACATATGGGGCAATTCAAAAGCTTGTACATCTACTTTCGCCCCATCCTCCAATTTTCTATCTGCAACCCATCCAGTAGCCTCTGATACTTGCACCATTTGGGCAATGGATTTTAAGTCGCCACCATAACCTGTGATTGTATAACGTACATTAGGTTCTCTCACGGAGCGATCGCTGTATACGGTGTCTTTGATTTCGGAATATGTGATAACCTCTCGAATGGCTCGGCTGTACTCGCTTTTGCGGGATGGGTTGAAATATCTTGGCACTACTGGAAATGCGTCTAACCTTCTAGGCGTTCGGCTTATCTCTATGCCATCTCCTCGTGTGCGGTCTACGTTGAACGAATAAGGTATCTGCACAAGAGTTTGAACCTCGTTGCGTTCACGTGTGCCATCAAGAGGGGTTAATTTATCGCCATCTCGCTTCCAATTTGTTATACCTTCCATCTCATATAACTGAACATACTGCACGGCATCTTTGTTATTGCCCATTTGCCAAAAGCGTATACCAGCCCTTATTTCGCCATCCCAGTCATCAATCAATGGAATAAACTCTGTAGCCTTAAAAATTGTATTGTCCAAAGCATACACCCAAACAACCCCGTGTTTTGCTGCCCAACGCCCTTGTTCGTGTAGGTCAAAGTCCTCACCCATGATGTCCACCAAGATGTCTTTATCATCTTTTATCCTTGCTTCTGTTTGCTCGATCGCTTCATCTTTTGCGTGGTTAGACAAACTTATTTGGACAGGGTTATCATGCAGACGGCTAACAGCGTGATTGACAATGATTTTGCCATAATCACTAAACTTTTTGCGTTTGGGTGTTAGGTCAATACCTCCACCTTCACCCACGTGAACCTTGATTTTTAGGTTTTTAAGCTCAATGTTTTCACCATCATATATACTTTCTAAGTCTTTCAATTCTGCAATGTTATACTCATTGATGGCTTTGGTTATGAAAGCCTCCAAAGTGTCTTTTTGTTTGGCTTCTTCTAGCATTTGCAAAGTTTTAATTGTTTGCTCCTCCTTTCCACTACTTCCAGTCTGCTTTTGCGAAGCCGTTTGTATGCACAAAGTATCTAACAGCAGACCAAGCATCATCATTTATTTTTAGTGGCTCATCTTTGTCGCTATCACTATCCCACATATACAAGCTTGTTTCTTGTATTAGTTTCTTGCAGTTCCTGTTGATTTTGAGTTTGCCTGTAGTTAACGCCATTGTTACATCTTCGATACCTGCCATTACAGCATCTTTGGCTTTGCGTGTATATAGATTGCTTACACGCTTTAGATGCACATTAAAGCTGGATGCTATTGGTGCATTGTCTCGCACATATGTGTCTATACGTCTCTTGCCTATTAGGTTTGTCAAGGCTTTATAATTGTCCTCGACTGTTTTTTGTCCGTCCTTCTCGCCATTGTGGTAATACTCATCTACTACATACCACGTATTGCCCACACGTCCAAATAATAAGAATACGCAAGGATGTTGTACGCCATAGTCGTTAGATACCCAAAACTCTTGATATGGTCTGTCTTCTGGCTCAACTGTGTGTAAGTCATAGTTGAAGTGAGAGTATACAAGTCCTTCTGCTTGTCTTCTTAGTCCTAAGATGTCCCTATCATATATGAGCGTTCCTTTTTCAAATGACTGTAAAACTTTGATTATTTGCTCATCCGTTATGGATAAGTTGTCAGCCATCGTGAAATGTCCATAGTTAAACCCATAGTTAGGGTCTTTTGCTTGCTGTTCTTCGTGGTAGTTAAGTATATCTGTATAGTATGGGTGTTGGTCGGACTTTGGGTTTAGGTCATGGAATACTTTTCTGTCTTGACTAGAGATAGTACGCTTAAATACCTCTTGCACAAAGTCTAGGTCGCATCTATTGGCTTCTGTGATGTAAGCCATCCCAAAGGTATAACCCGCTATTGCGTCTTGACCTTTCTTGTTGCTCCCGCCAGCTTTAAGTATAACCTTTTCGCCTGTTGCCGTATATACGTAGTAACAGGGCTTGTCTTCATACTTACCAACACGTATGCGTCCCTTGAAATATCTCTCTATGCCCAAGTCATCGGACTTATATATTAAAGCTCCAGCGTTACCTATAGAGTAGCCAGCAATTAGATGTATGTCATTAGGGTGATGCTCTAGTTGCTCGCAGAATGTATATATGGTCATAATGTTCTTGCCAGCTCTTACTCCGCCTTCCGACACATTAAACCAACTACTTTTTGCCCTCTTGCGGAACGCTTGTTGGTTTGGGCTGAATGGAGCGTATGGCTTTATCTTCAAACTCTCGTATATCTCTTTGTGGGTGAGTGTCATTTAAGCTCTCCATGTTTGTCGCTACAATTTGTCTCAATAGGTCATAGTCTATAGTTACTGACTTATTCATATGCTCAATGCGTGCATCCGTTTCTTTCTCACGTATATTAAGCTCTTTATCTTTTTGTGGGTCAAGCCATCCATACATTCTACTAAGTGCAAATTCTGCACCTCTTGCACCATCCCGCTCATATAATTGACTTTCTGCGTATTCTTCTACGGTCATCTTTGCATGCGTTATGATGTCAAAAAACTCATCTTTCTGCTCATAATTCCAAAAGCTTTGTCTAGTAAAGCCTATCGCTTTAGATATGCCTGTTAGGGTTATGTGCTTGCCTTTTGTCCATACTACTCTACCTTTGGTGTCCGTTATGGCTTCGCCATCATCGTTAAGCATAGGCTTTGGTTCACATGATAAAAAGTACTCCTCAATAGCTTTTTGCATCTCTTCGGGGGTTTTGAACCTTAAAGGTCGCCCACCCTTATTTTTTGCTTTATTGCTTTCTTTTTTTGGTGTTTGTTTCTTAGGCATCACTTCACCTCATATCTATATAAAAAGAGCCACAACCACTTAAGGCTGTAGCTCTAGGCTAATTTGTTTCTGCGTTATTTAATTTCTTTGCATATTCTGAGTTTTTATAGGTATCATTCACCATTTGCTTGGCTTTTTGGTTGTCTACACCGTATACTTCCATGAAATAGTTTGTTAAAAAGTATTCTGCACTTTGCTTCTTAAAAGCTTCACCCAAATCCTCTAGTACGCCCACCTTAACTTTATTCTTGCACTTGCGACACTTTATGGAGATTTTGTTCTCATTCTTGATAGCTACTGTGCATCCACAATCACATTTAATTTGTTCACTCAAAACTAATACCCCCATATGCAATAATCATATAGGGGTATTATAACATAAAATTTGGAATTTGTCAAGGGTTAATTGGCTTCCTCTTTAATTAGATACTTCTTAACAATCCCCCGAATACAACTAAAGCAAAAATGCATGCTCTCGTCCATCTTTGATTGCGATAACATTTGAATTAAAAGACAGTATACTTCTTTTTGGTTATCAATTTCGGTTTCACATTTATCGCAAAAATATTTAATCATCTTTATGCCCTTCCAATTCAAATATAATTCCGTAAACTTTATACTTCTTGTTGAATGTTTCTTGCCCAAGTTTGTGGCATTCTACATGATGCTGGCGACATAGCGACATCTTCTCGTGGTTACTATCATCACATGTTGTTCTATCCCTACCTTTGCCTATTGCGTCAACGTGGTGCAAACCTTCGGCTAGGTATTGGTTTATTAGTACCCTTAACCCTCTATACTTAGGGTCGCTTTTAAATCCTGTAGCTTCATCAATTAAACCATCTAAGCCAGTTGCAGCAAAAGCATACAGTAATATTTGAGCCTTTTCTGCTAACCTATATTGATTTCGGTGCAGCAATCCTAAATCTTTTGACCTAGAATATAGCTCACACATTTTGACAAGCAGGCTGGATTTGTAGCCCGTCTTCAAAACTCCTCAATATCCGTTAAGGCATAATCATTATAAGAGTTAAGTATGTTTGAAGGTAAAATAAGTATTTTCTCATGTTTTTAAACTTCAACTTGCTTTTGTCTTGAACCTTTGCTTTGACTTTACCGTTACGTTCAACTATGCCTATTACAGGCGTTTTCTTTGTTCCACGTCCACGCTTATGTGTTTTAGTACCATGATTGTGTGGCTTTTTCTGTGTGTTGATGCAAATATACATATTGGCTATGGCTTTCCATATTGGCATATAGGAAATCATCCGCCTTTTCTTTTGACAAGTGGTTTTTTAGCACTTTCCATTCGTAGCAATGTAAGCCCTCATCTTCTTTGGCTCGTATACGCTCTACAATCTCTTTTTCTCCATAGTTAGCTTCCACCATATACAAATCATAGCCTTTGGCTTCCACGCTCTCTAACGTGTTGGTATCAGTAGCGTAAAAGACCTTGCCCTGTGGGGTATATATTTTATAACCGCAATTAGGCACATCATGCACTAGCGGAAAG